>JADMIO011374003.1_pt1:0-30000 | contig 110745 bp, 112 predicted proteins | sample 8958161 | NCBI WGS metagenome assembly JADMIO01 (sample SAMN16585339, study PRJNA669376) | soil metagenome | isolation source: Crop rotation soil | place: USA: Cullars Rotation, Alabama | collected 2011 | reverse complement strand
ACCCATCTATGGTAAAAACAGCAAAGAAAGCACTAGAAGGTTCCGGAGTGAAAGTAGCCGCAGTTGCAACAGCGTTTCCAAGCGGGCAGGCACCACCTGATGTAAAGATCCGTGATACAAAGTTTGCTGTTGCAGAAGGAGCGGATGAAATAGACATGGTGATCTCCCGTGGCAAATTTTTAGAAGGAGAATACAATTTTGTATTTGATGAAATTGCCGCAGTAAAAGAAGCCTGTGGTAATGCAAGACTAAAAGTAATTTTAGAAACAGGTGAACTGGTAACGTATGATAAAGTGAGACGTGCCAGTGATATTGCTATGTATGCAGGGGGAGATTTTATTAAAACATCTACCGGCAAAATATCCCCTGCCGCTACTATGCCGGTTACCCTGGTAATGCTGGAAGCAATAAGAGATTTTTATTATAAAACAGGCAAGCGCATTGCAATGAAACCGGCAGGTGGTATCTCTAAATCTAAACTTGCATTGCATTACCTGGTTATGCTGAATGAAGTATTAGGCGAAGAGTGGATGAATAATCATTGGTTCCGGTTTGGCGCAAGCAGTCTTGCAAATGATGTATTGATGCAGCTTGTAAAAGAAAAGACAGGAGTTTATCAATCGCCTAATTATTTTTCGATAGACTAAATAGCTGCAATAAATTGATGCAGTACAAGTGAGTGACACAACGATGTTGAACAGAAAATAAAAAGTTCGTCCCATAAAAAAATAAAAATGGCAACAGCAAAAAATAATACGATCAAATTAAAATTTGACAGCGCCCGCAAACTAGCTCCTGCTCCGGAAAGCAAAAGCGCTGCAAAGATCAACCCACGTTATGACCTGTTCATCAACGGGAAATTCGAAAAGCCTTCCAGTAAAAAATATTTTGATACGATCAACCCTGCTACGGAAGAAAAATTATCGGAAGTAGCGGATGCCAATGAAGCAGATGTAAACAAGGCGGTAAAAGCGGCAAGGGATGCGTATGAAAATGTTTGGAGCAAGATGCCTGCGAAAGAACGTGCCAAATACGTGTACCGCATCGCAAGAATGATACAGGAAAGAGCAAGGGAATTTGCGATCATTGAATCATTGGATGGAGGTAAGGCCATTCGTGAAAGCCGCGACTTTGATGTGCCTGCTGCAGCCAATCATTTTTTCTATTATGCAGGTTGGGCTGATAAACTTGAATATGCTTTTCCAAATCGCCGCACCACTCCATTGGGTGTTGCCGGACAAATTATACCATGGAACTTTCCTTTACTAATGGCTGCATGGAAAATTGCACCTGCCATTGCAACTGGTAATACTGTTATTTTAAAACCAGCAGAAACAACACCGCTTACTGCACTCAAATTAGCAGAGATCATACAGGAAGCGGATCTGCCGCCGGGCGTTGTAAATATCATTACAGGTGCAGGTGCAACAGGAGCAGCAATCGTCAATCATCCTGATATAAATAAAATTGCTTTTACAGGTTCTACTGATGTAGGCAAGATCATTCAGCGGGCTATTGCAGGCACTAATAAAAAAGCAACTCTGGAATTGGGTGGCAAGGCAGCCAATATCATTTTTGACGATGCACCACTTGACCAGGCAGTTGAAGGTGTTGTAAACGGCATCTTCTTTAACCAGGGACATGTATGCTGTGCTGGTTCAAGATTGTATGTGCAGGAATCTGTTTTCAAACAGGTAGTACAAAAATTAAAAGACCGCATGGAAACTCTTATTGTTGGAGATCCACTAGATAAGAATACAGATATAGGTGCTATTAACTCCAAACAACAATTAGAGGTTATTAATAAATATATTAAGATCGGGCAAAAAGAGGGCGCTGAGATGTTTGAAAGTTCCTGTGCATTGCCCGGTAAAGGCTTCTTCTGCCGCCCAACAATTTTTACGAATGTGGCGCAGTCCAACAGGATAGCACAAGAAGAAATTTTTGGACCCGTACTTGCTATTCAATCGTTCCGTACAGATGATGAAGTGATTGAAAAAGCAAACAACACACCTTTTGGTTTATCTGCTGGCGTATGGACAGATAAGGGTTCAAAGATCTTTAATATGACAACTAAAATGAGATCTGGAGTTGTATGGGCAAATACTTTCAACAAGTTTGATCCTACTTCTCCATTTGGTGGTTATAAAGAAAGTGGTTATGGCAGAGAAGGTGGATTGCATGGATTGAATGCTTATGTGAATGTAGAGACCCTTTAAACCGATTTGAATTATCTAAACGAATAGTTTTCTTAAAGAAATTAATTAAAAGATCATGGCAACAAAAACTATTATAAAAAAAGCTGTACCAAAAGTCACCGCAAAAATTGAAAAAGCACAAACCAATCATGTGCCGCAAAAAAGGCTTGAGGTTCTGAAAACTTATAAGATCTATGTAGGCGGACAGTTTCCAAGAACAGAATCGGGCAGGTATTATGTTGCTGCAAACAGCAGCGGAGAAAATCTTGCCAATGTTTGTCTTTGTTCAAGAAAAGATTTCAGAGATGCTGTATTAGCTGCAAGAAGTGCATTCGGCGGTTGGAGTGGCAGGGCTGCATTTAACCGTGGTCAGATACTGTACCGAATTGCTGAAATGCTGGAAGGCAGAAAGATCCAGTTTGTTGATGAGTTGATGAAACAGGGCTCGTCACAGGCTGAAGCTGAATACGAAGTAAATCTATCAATTGACCGCCTGATCTATTACTCCGGCTGGTGCGATAAATTCCAGCAGTTGTTCAGTTCGGTAAACCCAGTGGCTTCTTCGCATTTTAATTTTTCTGTACCAGAGCCCACTGGCGTTGTGGCAACAATTGCCCCACAGGATACTTCACTGCTTGGATTGGTTTCTGTGATTGCTCCAGCTATTGCCGGAGGTAATGCGTGCATTGTACTGGCATCTTATTCCAAACCATTATGTGCCGTAACTTTTGCAGAGGTGCTCCATAGCTCCGACCTGCCGGGTGGCGTGGTGAATATCCTTACAGGAAAAGTTTCAGAGCTTGCTCCTTATATGGCCGATCATATGGATGTAAATGCTGTTGTGTTTTGCGAAAAGGACAGCGAGCTAAAAAAAATGATACAGCAAAAGTCGGCGCAAAATGTAAAACGTGTATCGCAATACAATGGGATAGATTGGTTCACCAATGAAGGTCAATCGCCGTACTTTATTATGGACTTGCAGGAAATAAAAACAACCTGGCACCCGGTAGAAAATATTGGCGGGGCGAAGGCTGGGTATTAGGCCCTCATCCCCTGCCCTTCTCCCTTTAGGAGAAAGGTGCCTGTGTAACATACATTAAAAAGCCACTGCATTGAGCAGTGGCTTTTCTTCCTTAGATCCTTAGTATTGTCTTTGTAATAATTGCTTGTACTAAATACTAATTACTGACCACCACTTTCTGTACTAGCTTTCGTCCATCCCCTTTTACCGTAACCTACTCTATCTTTTGGCAAAAATGATCATTGCTACAGATGAATAATGCACTATTGCGTCAAACGTGCAGCAACTCTTTGAAGATGCTACCAATATGAAGGAATATTACTACCTACTTTGATTTTTTACAGAAGACTTTACAAACAATATCTGTAAAGTCTTCTGTAAGCGGCTAAATCACATTTTTATTCTTTTATCAGTTTATACACTTTAGTTTGCTTCCTGTCATCTGTTACTGAAACAGAGTATACACCAGGTTTTAATTTACTTATATCAAGCCTAGTTTGATATTGTCCTTTTCCAACAGCTTTCCGTATCATTTTTATACCCGCATTATTTATTAATTCAATAACATTTGAAGTTTCATTATCCAAATTAAGAGTTATCGAATTTTTTGAAGGATTGGGGTAAATAACCCGCAAATCCTCATTTATTTTAAGAATTTCAGAGGATACAGCTTGCCTATTAACTGTATTTGGGTAAAGTTTAACAATAAAAACATTAAACCTTGAGCTAGTGTGATTCGGTCCTACGAGATCTGCCGGAGGTGTTAAACCTGGGGTATATCCCTTCAATGGAGTGACTGCAGTAAGGTTCATAGGAACATTAGGAATGCTGTTGCTATTGAAAGGACCAGATTGCACAGGATTTCCTAAATAATTATCGCAGCCAAGATAATTTTGGACATCGTAAACAGAGTAGGAGTAGTTGCGTTTAGGAGAAGGGATAGGAATTGTAACCGTGGCGGCATTGCTGTTGTTCATAACAGTAACATAGTATAAGTTGGGATCATATTTATTACGCTTTACTATAATTGCATCAGCCGGCTTATCTGATGTTATCCCGGACGGCAATTGATTAAATGTGCTATTTTGGTCGATGGTATTATTGGGAAGGAATTCGTTTTTCCATGCTGCAAAACCCATAAATCCGTTGAGTAGTGAATCATAGACATAAAAATGATTATTCGGCGAATTTGTAAAGTAGTGGTTATTATTCCATACTCCGGAAGTACCGGGTAATGTGATTCCTGCGAGAACGTCTGAACTAACCTTAACCAATGATGGGTTTTGAGTAAGTACCTTCGTCCATAGAATATTGCCTTGAAAATTGTAACGTTGGAATTGTGTATTGACTCTAAGAGGTGGGTATGATTGGGGAACCTCACTGATGAGATAATTATTTGTAAATGTTATGTCCCCCTGTACAACGCCATTTTTAACATCTCCAAACCAAACATTCTCTCCTGACAACCCACCAACTGCATCCCTGTAAAATACATTGTTGGTTACGTTTATGTTTTTGGCAACTACTACCGAGCTCGTCTGAGGTTGAATTCCGAAATTTATATGACGGCGATAAGGAACACCAACATTATCTGATGTCCCCAATATTGAACTTGCATTAAAAGCAGTATTACTGTCTATTATAAATCCATTTACAACATCCGCAGTGAGCGCCTTTGGTACAATGCCCATATGAAAATTACTGAATACGAAATTGTTTTTAATTACCTGTGGGTTTAATGGATTAAGGCTCTGCAAATACAAGGCATGTCCGACTGCGCTAGAATTTTCATGCCCATTATAATAAATTAAACAACCATAAATTTCAGTGTTTGGTGCCGTAGACCACACACTTATTCCACTTTTAGTTACATCATGCACTATGCAATTAATTATTTTATTATTGGGACCATATACCGAAAAGCCATCAACCCCCTCCGCTAGTTTAGAAGCTTTGTTGACAACCCTGTTGGAACACCTGTTGGTTATTTCAAGTCCCACAAAACTCACATTACTACCGTTAACCTGAATCACATTATGAGATTGTCCTTCTGTCTCAAAATTGCAATCTGGACCGTTAATAATAACCCTTTCACCCGGTTTTGCTCTTACTGTAATGGGTCCCTTGCTTAACCCACAGTTAAAATATCCACTATATTCTGCATAAGTCTTACCTGTACAACCAGAACCTGAATAATAGTAAGGCAATAAAGTAATTATATCACCTGTATCGGCCGCATTGCTGTTGTTCAATGCCCAACTTAAACTCCATGCTGTACATTCAGTAGTGCCAGTAGTGTTAGGTCCGGATAAACCGCCTTGAGGTACAACAAATCGCTCTGTAGCATTGGCAACTAGTTGGCTGCATGTAATAATAGCCAAAGCAAACAATCGCTTCATAGTAACGATGATTTTTTTCATACAATTTGATTTTAGTTGAAGAAATACAAAAATACTTTGGTTCTCGTTTTAGGAAGTTCTTATATCATTATATAAAAAAATGAAGGTAGTTTATAGGCTTACTGGGACAAGATACAAAACATGTAGAAGAATATAAAGTTCCACGCTTTTTATTGTACTTGCAGAATGTGGATATCTTATTATAACTAATTATTGAATTTAAAACTCTTATCAAAACAACTAACAAAAAAACCGCTGCCCATTTCTGAACAGCGGCTTTTACCTATATGCTTTATTTACTTTATCTACTCTATTTACTCCAACCCTACTCTTCCACCACTTTTATCTTACCTTTCTGCTTGGCTATTACTTCCTCTGCAATATTGGTAGGTGCAGGGCTGTAATGGCTAAACTCCATGGTAGAAGTGGCACGGCCCGATGACAGTGAACGAAGTTGTGTTACATAACCAAACATTTCGCTCAATGGCACTTTGGCTTTTATCACCTGTGCATTGTTGCGGCTGTCCATGCCTTCCAGCATACCACGGCGACGGTTAAGATCACCCGTTACATCACCCATGTACTGATCGGGGGTAATCACTTCTATTTTCATGATAGGCTCCAGCAACTGTGGTTTTGCTTTTGCACCCGCATGACGAAAGCCGGCTTTGGCACAAAGTTCAAAACTCATAGAGTCACTATCCACCTGGTGAAAGCTGCCATCGAATACCCGGATCTTCATATTCACCAGCGGGTAAGCAGCAAGCACGCCTGTGCCCATTGAAGTTTCAAATCCTTTCTGTATAGCAGGTACAAATTCGCGGGGAATAGAACCACCGAAAAGATCATTCACAAACTGGAAATGCTTATCAGGATTTTCTGCCTGCCATTCAGCATCAACAGGTCCAATCTCAAATTGTATATCGGCAAACTTACCACGGCCACCGGTTTGCTTTTTCAGCACTTCGCGATGTTCAATCGTTTTGCTGAAAGCTTCCTTATAAGCCACCATTGGTGCACCCTGGTTTACTTCTACTTTAAACTCACGGCGCATACGGTCAATGATGATCTCAAGATGCAACTCACCCATACCTCGAAGGATGGTCTGACCGGTTTCTTCATCGGTGTTTACGCGAAGCGTAGGATCTTCTTCCACCAGCTTGCCGATAGCCATACCCATTTTATCAACATCGGCCTGTGTTTTTGGTTCTACCGCAATAGCAATAACCGGTTCAGGGATAAACATATTTTCCAGCGTTATGGGATGGTTCTCATCGCATAAGGTATCACCGGTTTTTATTTCCTTGAAACCAACTGCCGCAGCAATATCTCCTGCTTCAATAAAGTCAACAGGGTTTTGCTTGTTGGCAAACATTTTCATGATACGGCTGATGCGTTCTTTCTTACCGCTTCTTACATTCAATACATAAGAACCGGCATCCAAACGGCCGCTATAACACCGGAAGAAAGCCAAACGGCCTACAAACGGATCGGTCATAATTTTAAAAGCCAGTGCTGCAAACGGTTCTTTTGCGTTTGGCTTGCGGCTGATTTCTTCGCCCGTATCGGGATTAGTACCAATCGTATCAGGAATATCCAAAGGCGAAGGCAGGTAACGGCAAACCGCATCCAGCGCTGTTTGTACGCCTTTGTTCTTAAAAGACGAACCACACATCATTGGTACAATGCTCAGGTCGAGGGTAGCTTTGCGCACCGCTTCGTGAATTTCATCTTCAGTGATCGTATCGGGATTATCGAAGAATTTTTCCATCAGCTTATCATCGTATTCCGCTACCGATTCCACTAACTGGGCACGCCAGTATTCTGCTTCTTCCTGCATATCGGCGGGAATGGGAACTTCTTCATAGGTCATGCCTTCGGTAGCAGCATCCCAAATAATCCCTTTCATGCGGATAAGATCAACCACACCCAGGAAATCATCTTCGGCGCCAATAGGCAACTGAAGGGGAACGCTTTTGCTGCCCAGCATTTCACGTACCTGCTTTACTACCATCAGGAAGTCGGCGCCGGCACGGTCCATTTTATTTACAAAACCAATACGGGGTACACCATAGCGGTTTGCCTGGCGCCATACTGTTTCGCTTTGAGGTTCTACGCCGTCAACGGCGCTAAAAAGGGCGATAAGCCCGTCCAGCACACGCATAGAGCGCTCCACTTCCACGGTAAAATCCACGTGGCCGGGAGTATCGATAATGTTGAAATAATATTTCTTAGTATCCCCGGTTGCCTTGCCTTTATCGGTTGGGAAGTTCCACTGGCAGCTTACGGCAGCCGATGTAATGGTAATACCACGTTCTTTTTCCTGCTCCATCCAGTCAGTGGTCGCAGCGCCTTCATGCACTTCACCTATGCGGTGGATCATGCCTGTGTAGCGGAGAATACGCTCTGTAGTGGTTGTTTTACCGGCATCAATGTGTGCGGCAATTCCGAAGTTTCTTTGAAGTTTGAGATCGGCCATAAATCAGTTTGATAATTTGATAATTTGACAATTCGATAATGCAATTGCGATGCACCCCAAATTTTCGAGGCGCAAAAGTAAGGGAATGGAGATGAAAAACAGGGGTTAATGAATGGTTATGTTTGATTATGGGCATGCCTGATAAATGTGTCCCCGGCATTTACAATGCTCAATGCCCCGTTTCATAATGCTTTTGTACAGCTTTGACATTTCTGCGCCAAAATTTCTCCTGCGCCTGCCCAACGCCTACATTTGTGCAAATTGCACAACAGGCAGCCAACAATATCCCCTAATTTTTTGTGAATTTCCACGTAAAAAAATATGACGTACTCTCAGCCTGAGATCATATCGTTGCCTAAAATACTCGACGAAAGAGGCAACCTGTCTTTCCTTGAAGAAAACAACCATGTTCCTTTTCCAATAGAAAGAATACACTGGATATACGATGTACCGGGCGGACAAACAAGGGGCGGTCACGCTTATAAAACCGGTGTAGAATATATAGTGGCACTTAGTGGAAGTTTTGATGTGGTAGTAAAAACAGGTGAAAAAGAATCCCGCTTTCATCTTAACAGGTCTTATTTTGGATTGCTGGTACCTGCTCTTTTCTGGAGGCATATGGAAAATTTCTCAACCAATTCACTTGCTCTTGTTATTTCAGGCAACAGGTACGACCCAGATGATTATATACGAAACATGGAAGATTTAAAAAAGCTGAGGCAAGATGCAGGAATTGACAGTATTTGATTGTTCACTTATTCATCTTCCCAAAATACACTTTGGGGAAGGCAATATAACCGTAGTTGAAAACCTTAAGGAAATCCCTTTTAAGGTTAAGAGAGTTTTTTACCTGTACGATATACCCGGTGGTGAATCAAGAGGGGCACATGCACATAAAACCTGTCACCAGTTCCTGGTAGCGGCAAGTGGTGCATTTGAAATATTGCTTGATGATGGAAAAGTGCAGCGCCAGGTATTACTGAACCGGCCTTACATGGGGTTGCATATCCCTCCCGGCATATGGGCATCAGAAATGAATTTTTCTTCGGGTTCTATTTGTCTTGTGCTGGCATCTGAGCTATACAGTGCTGAGGATTACATAAGGGAATACCAGCTATTTTTGGAGCATAAAAAATTATAAATATGAATGAATATTTTGTTCATTCTCTTGCCGATGTACACAGTACCAACATAGGCAGCAATACAACTATCTGGCAATACGCAATTGTGCTTGCAAATGCCGTGATAGGCGATAATTGTAATATTAATTGTCATACGTTCATTGAAAACGACGTGGTACTTGGAAATAATGTAACAGTAAAAAGCGGTGTTTTCTTATGGGATGGCATCCGCATAGAAGACAACGTGTTTTTAGGGCCTAATGCTACTTTCATAAACGACCTGTTTCCACGCAGCAAGCAATACCCGGAAAAATTTTCAGCAACCCTTGTAAAAAAAGGAGCTTCTATCGGAGCGAATGCAACTATTATGGGAGGCATCACTATTGGAGAAAATGCTATGATAGGTGCGGGAAGCGTAGTGCTGCACGATGTGCCTGCGAATACAGTATGGGCAGGTAATCCTGCACGACAAATAAAAGACACCAACAAATGACTATTCCATTTCTTTCGTTTGAGGCAACCAATAAAAAAATAAAACCGGAGATACTTGCGGAGTTTGAAAGTTTTTTTGACAGTGCATGGTATATATTAGGCGACCGGGTAAAAGCTTTTGAAAAACAATACACTGACTTCAATAAGGTAGAACACACCGTTGGAGTAAGCAATGGTCTTGATGCATTGCATATTGCTTTAAAAACATTGGGTATTCAATCAGGACATGAAGTAATTGTTCCTTCCAATACTTATATAGCTACTCCGCTTGCAGTATCTTATACCGGCGCAACACCAATTTTTGTAGAGCCTGATATAAGAACCTATAACATAGATCCGCGGAAAATTGAAGCTTCTGTTTCATCCAAAACAAAAGCCATCCTGCCTGTACATCTTTTCGGCCAAAGCTGTGAAATGGATGCGATCATGGAGATTGCTGCGAAACATAATTTATACGTGATTGAAGACAATGCACAATCGCAGGGGGCTGAATACAAAGACAGGCTTACCGGAAGTTGGGGACATATAAACGGAACAAGTTTTTATCCGGGTAAAAACCTGGGGGCACTGGGAGATGCGGGAGCTATAACAACCAATGATCCTTTACTGGCAAATAAAGCAGCAGTGTTAAGAAATTATGGATCGCAAAAAAAGTATTACAATGAAGCCATAGGTTTTAACATGCGCCTTGATGAATGCCAGGCTGCATTTTTAAGTGTCAAATTAAAATACCTGGATGAATGGATCACTGAGCGTAGGCAGGTAGCCGATTGGTATTATGAAGGATTAAAAGGCGTGCAGCAAATAGTATTGCCTTTTGTACCTGTTGAATCAAAACATGTTTACCACTTATTTGTCATTCGTACAAAACAAAGAGACGGTCTTCAGGCTCACTTGAACGCCAGTGGAATAGGAACACTGATCCATTATCCTGTCCCGCCGCATTTGCAGGAAGCATATAAACATCTTGGGTATAAAAAAGGAGATTTTCCCATAGCTGAAGAATTGGCGGATACGTGTTTAAGTATTCCTTTGTGGCCGGGAATGACACATGAACAGGTAATAACTGTTTGTGAATCCATAAAATCTTATTTCAAGTAATGGACAAAACACTTTCGGTAATTCTGTTATCCTATTACAGTAAGAATAAACTGGTAGTTGCTGCGCAAAAATTAGTTTCCTTATTTGTACAAAATAATATTCCATACGAGATCATCATAATGGACGATGGTTCACAGGATGAGTCCTATGAAATTGCGTGTAGTCTTGAAAAAGAAAACCAAAATATAAAAGCATTTCAGCTTAGCAGGAACTATACAAGCCATTATTCCATTTTTGCAGGATTGTCGGTTTGTACGGGTGCCTGCGCCGCAGCAGTATCGGATGACGAACAACAACCCTACAGCACATTGGTTGAAATGTATCGCTTATGGGAACAAGGAAATAAAGTGATCATCCCTTATCGCAACGGAAGAGATGACCCGTTTTTTTCAAAGATCTTTTCCGTTGGCTTCTATTCCATCATGACAAAATTGTCCGACATCAAATTGCCTAAGTATGGAGTAGATACATTTTTTATCGACAGGGAACTGGTTGATATTTTAAATGAACGCATTCATCCTATACGTACTACTTCCATAACTGAAATATTAAGGCTTGGTTACAACCCTGTTTTCCTTCCGTATTTCCGTCCACTTGGCTCTAATGAAAAATCGAGGTGGACTTTCAAGAAGAAAAGAAAGCTTGCCAAAGATTTTTTCTTCTCCAGTTCGGTTTTTCCAATTTCTTTGATAACAAGACTCGGTTTATTCTTTTCACTTTTTTCGATATTACTCATCCTGTTTTATTTGTATGGAAGGCTCTTTGGAAGTGATGATAGTTTCTGGTCACTGAAAAAAGTACCGGGCTGGACTTCAACAGTCATCATCATTTCTTTTTTTTCAGGATTGATCCTGTTTTCCCTCGGTATCATTGCTGAATATATCTGGCGCATATACGAAGAAGTAAAAAACAGGCCCGGCTACATTATAAAGAAGAAGTGAAAGCCCTAAAATGAAAAAAAGACTTGAATCATTCCTGAAAATCTCTTCCCTCATCAAGCCCTGGCATGTAGTATTATGGGGAGGGTTTTTATTTATCGCTTCCTTTTTTTTCAGTCCGGTAAAGCCTAAGCCCTTTGGTGATGGTGTATGGAACAAAGAAGCCCGGGTACTTGCTGATGCTGTAAAAGGCAACCCGCATAGCGACCCAATTGCTTTCAGTCACTCTGTTATACCTACGCTTTATTATTTTGTACCAGCATTGTTATCATCGGGCAATGAAAAGAGCAAAGACTATTTTAATAATATGTTGATTTGGAATTTTTGTTTCTTTTCTATCAGCATTTTATTATATGCCAAAGTATTCCAGGCTCGTGCCGGCAAAACCGGGCTAATAACGCTGATCATCCTGCTCACAGTGATCCCTTACTTTACCTATTACCAGTTTGGGTTTTGGTCTGAGCCGCTTAGCTTCTTTCTTCTTTCGGTAATATTATACGGTTTGCATAAATACTATGACAACAAGTTTTCATGGAAATATTTGTTCATGTGGGCGGCTTTCATAGGTTTACTTATAGCTACCAGGCCAAATTTTATTCTTGTAATTCCTCTTATTATCCTGTTTGCAATTTGGATAAAAGATAAGAAGACATTCCTGGGTGCTGCTATTGCGCTGTCAATATTTTTTGCGACAGGCTTATTTAAAAAATTAGAGACGGAGAAAAATGAAAGAGACAATGTTGTATTCCTGTTAGAGCAAATTCATATCGGCATGTTTTTTTTAAGAAATGAATTTACGGACTGGTCATTTTTTAATAATGAATACCGGGAAAATAGTGTTGACTATGCCCAACTCACTGAAAGTAAAAATAAAATAGAGGAGTTGGTCAGCAAAGGAGTTCCTGAAAGAAAAGCCTATCTCTTTATCCTGAAAAATGAAATCATTGATCATCCCGGCAAAGCCATAACACATGTTTTTAAAAATTTCATTCATGGCAATTCAATGCATATTGGCTCTGCTGTGCCCGGTAAATTAAGTATGGCTTATATAAAGAAACATAAAGGCGATTTTCTTTTTAATCTGGCAACTAACATTATAGGCTGGGCGGTTAACATTTTGGCCTTATTACTATTATTGAAAACAAATTTGCGCAGGTCTCCCTTTATTTCAATGGTGTTGATCATCATTCTTGCTTTTAATATTTTCAATTGCATTAGTGCCTCCGAGCAGCGCTATCTTTTCCCAACTAAAATATTGTGTATTTTTCTTGCTGCCTGTTACATAAATCTATGGGCAATAGCCCGGGAAAAGAAAAAGCAGGATGCAGTTCCACTCGCAGTGAACGTATAAGTATTTACAAAGCTGGATATGAATATAAAAAAACCCGCCAAAAACGGGTCACATAAAAAAAAGTATCTCTGTTCTTAGTTCTGGCTTTTAACTTTTACAGTTGCTGTTTTTGACTGTAATATCAAATGGTACAAACCAAATAACACTGTGCTCCATACAAGAGTACTTACCAGGTGATCTTTAAGATAAAAGGGAAGAGCGTCTCTATAACATTCCATCATCCCCGCAAAAGTTTTGGGATGCTTATAGCCACCGTTTCCTGCCCATACCCCAAAATTTGAGAGCACAAAGAACACAGTTGGAGCAGCCAGTGCCCCGGCGCCTATTTCAAGCGGCTTGCGGCTGTTAATGAAAAAACCAATAACAGTGAGCGATGCAATAAGGATATAATTTAAAAACTGGCCACGATAAAATCCTGGCATCATAGCCGGGTTAATCCAATGCAAAGACTGCATTACAAGATCACCGAGGAGCATAGAAAAAATTGGCAAAGCGAAAGCCCATTTTTTTTCTTTAATAACTGAGCCCGCAAAAATGGCCATCGCAAACTGGGGAGCGCCCAGCCAGCCGGCACGCACATCGTAAGGTATTACATGATAAAGAGCTGTTGCGATAATAAGCAGCGTTAATGCAAGCAGGTTATTACGGTTGAAATTCATTGCTTAATAATTTGTAGCAGGCAAAAATAAGTCAAAATAAGATAGTATAGGGCAACTGAAAAGTATAGGGTTAAGCAGTATTTGCTGACAAATACAGGTAGCCCATCATTCTATCTTGTACCTTTCCCTTATGAGCCAACATATTGCTACTGGAAAATCTGGTGAAGATCTTGCCGTATTGTTCCTGGAGAATAAAGGCTATGCTATTTTAGAACGTAACTGGCGAAGTCGCCGCAACGAAGTAGATATTATAGCTTATGAAAAAAAGACCCTTCATTTTGTGGAGGTAAAAACCCGAACCAGCTTTGATTTTGGCCCACCGGAAACAAAAGTAAAAGGCCCGAAACTAAAGCACCTGAAAGAGGCGGCCGAAGTTTACCTGTATCTACACCCGGAATGGAAAACGATACAGTTTGATATTCTTTCCGTAATTATCACCGCAGATGGAACGGCTAAGTATTTTATGATCGAAGATGTGTTTTAATGCAGATGACAGTTAACAGATGACGGATGACAGGTGAGAGTTTCAAGGGAAACCTCTGAGAAGACATTATCAATTATCCATTAGTCAATTAAGCATGATGATATTTCTCATTTTTCAAAATGCTGCAAGCCCTGTACACCTGCTCAGATAGCATAAGCCGAACCAGTTGGTGTGGAAAAACCAATTGCGACAACTGCCACACAAGATCAGCACGTTTGCGTACTTCATCATTTACACCGAAGGCACCCCCTATTACAAAATGTATCTTTTTAGCACCATTCACTCCTCTCTCGCCAATCAGTTCGGCAAGACGAATCGAGGTAAGCATTTTGCCCCTCTCATCAAGTAATACAACATAGTCAACAGGGTCAAGAGCAGCAAGCAATGTTTTGCTTTCGGAATCCTTTTGCTCCTCGTGGCTCAGTGAAGCTGCATTTTTAGGAGGCGCTACCAGCTTCCATTCGCAAGGATAATAGTGATTGATACGTTTTGTAAAGTCCTCTATTCCTTCATGAACATAGCTATCGTGTTTACCGCCGACCGACCAAAGCAGAATCTTCATAAGGTGAAGATAATTGCTGTTATTTAGGTGTACAAGGTAATTTCAAATTTGGAAATAATATAGCCCTTTTTAAATGATCGGCATGTGGGTTTGGGAAATTATTGCCTGCTGATTCAAGGGGTTTTTAACATCATTTGTGTATTTCAACCGCTACATTCGCAGCGAAAACCATCGGCTCAAATGAAAAATTTCAACACCATTCTCAACGTTGTGTCACTGGCAGCAATTGCTGTGCTGTTCTTTCTTTTCTTCAAACATCATTCACCTGCTAAAAATACGGGAACGGGAAAAGACACAGGAAAAATATACAAACCCGGCAGCATTGCATATTTTGAAATGGATACCATTGAACAGCATTATAATTATATAAAGGATGTAAGAGAGCAGATCAAGGCCCGTGAGCAAAGTATCACGAATGATTTGAACAATACAAAGAAAAATTACATGGCCCGTATACAGGAGTTGCAGGGTAAAGCACCCACTATGAGCCAGCAGGAAGGCGAAAGTGCACAGGCCGAGATAAACCAGATGCAGCTTGATATGCAGCAAAAAGAAGCCGACCTCAGCCAGCAGCTACAAGATCACAAGTTCAAACTGATGCAGGACATTAATAAAAAAATTGAGGACTTTTTACTGGTATATAACCAGGAAAAAAAATACGTTTATATCTTCTCCCACCAGGCCGGCGATTTTATCTACTTCAAAGATTCTACCAACGATATCACACAGGAAATTATTAAGGGCCTCAATGAAGGATATAAGAAGGCTGAGAAATAAGTATATAAGTAGATTGGGTATATAAAGTAACCGCGATATCGAAACCTTAGTTCCTGGCTTCGTTTCTTATAAAAAACAATGCATCTTCTTTGTTGTTTCCAAAAACCTTATCGAAGTTTTTGCGATAACTAATACTTGCCCCTGCCCTGTTCTGGCGGCCGCCAATATCGAGGTTATCTTTTTTAAACAAAATGCCCCTCAATCTACGGTTTGAAGTGAGTATAAATTCAACACTCACATTGGGCAAAAACTCAAACCCATTTGTTGAAGTATTTCTTACGCTGACATCAAAATCGCTGCCGAGATTGACCACTACCCTGTTATTAAAATAAGCACGGTTAAGATTAAATCCAACGTTTACCCTGTCATAAACAGAAGAGGTAGTAGCAGTTCCGTTCACCCATTGGCTGCTGTTGTAAAAATTTGTATTTATATCAAGATTCAAACTTTTATCGCCAGTTACCTGGTGCAATACATCGGTAAGAATTTTTCCCATTTCACGGCTGACTATCTCACTTATTGTGTTCACTGCAAGATCGGCACCAGGGTTACTTAAGCTGCTTGCTTCCTTATAGGGTGCAAATGATTTGAAAACAAGCAGGTAGGTAACCTGGCGAAGTTTCTCGGTATTATCTTCCCTTATACGGCGCAACATATCGAGTGCGCTGGGATTATTGCGAAGCTGGCTGCCCGGTGCAAATTCAATATCAAAATCAATATCAGGTTTGCTGAGACTGCCTCTTATTATCGCGATGACATTGACATCTCCTTTTGCATTGCGTGCCGATTGGTCAAGGGTTGTATTGGTAGAACTGCTGTTCCCGACAAGACTGTTCATGCTTACATTGGTGGCAAGGTATTTAGCATTAATATTAAGGTTGGCATTTACAGGATCCCCGGTCCATTCTATATAGTTATCATCATCTTCGGAAAAAATAAATGGCTTGCGGATAAGCGCCTGGAAATTATAATTGTAACTGCCTTTTTCAATTTTATATCTGCCACGCATAATGGTAGGATCAAGAGTGCCGGTACTTATTTTTATATTACCGCTGCCAACGGCTCTAATAACATCACCGGTCAGCTCATCGAGTATTACATCAATGTTACATAGCCGGTTGGCATTCAGGTCAAGATCAATATGGAGATTAGTTTCTTCAGCGCTTTGCACGGCGGTCATTTCACGCCCATAAGTCTTGAACACTATAAAATCAGCAATACCACTTTCGCGGCTCATTTTGTTGCTGATATAAATATGCGATGAGTCGGTTGGCGTTCCGGTTACCCGCATCACCATTTTATTAAGAGGGCCTCTAAGATCAAGGGTTGCCCTGGCAACAGCCTTACCAAAAAACAGATCATTATCAGTAGCCTTAGTATTTAATATCGTCATACCATCGCTGCGCATTTTTAAATTAAATGAGAGACTATCAAAAAACCGGTGGTAAAAACGACCTTCGAGCACGCCCGTCCTTTTTCTTTCATCTTTAAGAGTAATCGTACCGAAGTCAATATAGTTATCGCCAAATTTCAATAAGGCTGAATCGATAGTGTAAATACATTTTGTGTATCCTACTTTCAGCGTTGCATTCCGAAGCGTTACATTACCCAGCAACGATGGCTTACTAAGTTTCCCAACCATTTGAATATCACCGGTAGCGTACCCATCTACATTATCGAAAACACTGCCGAGGTATTTTTGAAGAATATCAATTTTTGTATTGCGTAGTTTTATAATGTTATTCATCTGCTGATGTACACTGTCATTCAAATTGAGTTCTATTGTTCCTGAAAGATCATAATCCCTGTTATTGGATTCTACATCGGCAAGGAGGTGTTTGGTTCGGGTAGAATAATCAGCATTAATGGAAACAGTACCAACAGAATCATTATTAAAGCGAAATTGATCCACCTGCATTTTTGAAGTGATATGCGGTTTTCCAAGAGGATCTGTTACTGTAACTGTACCGGTCGCCAATCCTTCCAGCCTTGGTTCAGAAATAAAATATGGAAGCAGGTCTGCAGTGTTCAGGTTCTTTACTTCCAGGTGCATATCGTTCCAGTTGCCATCGGTATTAGGGGTAGTATAAAGCCGGAGATATTGCTGGTCCTGCTCCAATGCAATACCGTTTGAAGTAAGATACCCATTTTCCAATTTTATATTTCCTTCTGACTGTATCGTCCACTTCTTGCTGTTCACTATAAAGGATGATTCATTAAAACGTGCTTCCACACCATTCTTTTTTGAATAAATAAAGGCATCCAATTCAGCATCCCCAAGCGGACCCGCCGTACTTGTTGTTGCTATCAAATGGGTTGTGTCCTGGTTGGTATTTATTCTTATTACCGCATTGGGAAAATTAAGACTGTCATTTGCCTGAAGGTTGTCAATAGAAGCATAGACATTCAATCTTTCTCCATCACCATTTCCTTTCAATGAAATATTTGTGGCACCTGTGCGTCCATAATAAAATGCAGGGACATCAGCATTAATGAGAAGCTCTTTGGTGTTGGTGTTAAGACTGCCTGCTACTTTGGCAAAATCAAGTCCTTTTATATTCTTATTAATAAACGCCAGGTAAGGTTCTACTTTTCTTGTAGTTATATTAAAAATAAAATCCTGGTCTTTCACCAGCATTACAGGTGCTTTTATAATGGCCGGATAATACCTGCTTAAGAAAAATTGAAACCCATTGGAAAGATCACTGAGGTTAAATTTACCCTGCACGTAGGCATCCATTTCCGTTGTACGAAGGGTCAATGTTTTCACCCCGGCTGTATCTATTTCCGATTGTAATAGCAATGAATCGAAGCTAAGCGGCACCTTTCCGTTGATAACTTTAGCATTGTAAAAACGGGCATGACCTAAAAAATCATCAATGGTCTTGCCCTGGAAATCAATATCAAACTCGCCGGAAAAACGCAATGAATCCTTCATAAAACCTAAGGCCTTCAAGTTGGCCGTAGCCAATGTTCCGGTTCCATTGTACCGTTGCTTTTCGGCGTTAAAATCAAGAACGGTTTCAAACTTACCCGCAAGGTTTTCATCGTCCACCTGCATGGTAGAAGTAAGTTTATTATTCAGGTAAACCGCATCGGCATTTATGTTTTTATAAGTATAACCAGCATATTCACCTTTCGAAATACTCCCCTTTATATGCAAAGGATCACCCGCTCCGAAGCCACTACTATTCACTGTTCCGTTAAATTCGATATTGCCTAATTGTTCCGTACCAAATAACTTTTTCCCATTGAATTTTGCATTACGCAAAACACCTGTATAGCCTTTGCCCGGCCCTTCCATTTTTAAGGTAAAATCGGCTTCGGTACTACCGGCATCGCTTTGTATTAACCCTTTGGCTTTGAAATCATATACAGTGCCGGTAAAGTTGCCGGTATAAGTAACCGTGCCAAGCTTGCCAACCGGTGTATTTTTTAAAGTCAAAAGATTTGGAGACCACACAGCCACATCATTCAAGTCAATCTGCGAGCCGGGAGTTTGGAAGTTGATGATGGTTTTATCAATATCAGTAAGACCTTCCATGCTGTATGAACCTGTAAGCCTTGATCCGCCTGTACGCAAATCGAGACCCCGCACTACAAAATTGCCTATGGTACCATGAGCATTTCCCGTTAGCAAGACCACCTGCCTTTTGGTTTTGAGCAACGGCGCAAAAAAACCAATATCATGCATGCTTACTGTGCTGTTTTGCAATTTTGCACTGATCCTTACCTGGTCTATAAATCCATCCATGTTGTCCATGCTGCCGTAGTGCATGGCGTAATAGTTGGTAAGCCTGCTTTCATTCGTCTGCAAATCAAGATTTGCAAACTCCATCATCTTTGGGTTAATGGTAAGCTGGGTGACTATCCGCTTTATTTCGATCCCACTTCTTTCCTTTGCTTTAAGATCCACGCTTGCCCTGAGTGTATCTTCAATAAACCTGAGATCTTTAATACGGCCGGAAAGACCACTGATAACAATATCCCTGCTGTCAAACACTCCTTCAACAGAAGGTTCTTTCATCCTGTTGTAAAATTCGAGACTGCCATCTTTCACTTCAAGCTCTTTTATCTTGAAGACCATTCCTCCACCATTCCATCGCTTGGGTAATGTATCTGCCTCACGCAACGCATCTCTTCTTTTCCAGTAGTTTATGGAATCGGCGGCTTTCCATAAGCCTGCTTTTTTAAATTCCCTGTACTCGGGCCGTTCAACCACCAACTTGTCAATATCAAAATTGCTTTTTTTAAAATCTATTTCGTTAGCTTCGAGATGAAGTTTGCCAATACCGGCAATCAATGATTTTCCCCGCCATTGATCTAACTGGAATATCCTGACATTTTCAAGATCGACTGCTTCCAGGTGAAGACCAATACCACTTGATGAATCCGGTTTTTTTGAGCCACTGCCAAAATAATCTATAAGGAACTGGTAATTCCAGACGCTGTCTCTGCGGCGGTAAAGTTTCGCTGTAACGTCTTTCAGCTTTATATATTTCAGATCGGCGCTGTCTTTTAGAAAAAACCAGTCTGTTATATTCACCTGCATAAGTCCTGCACTCAGAATGGTGTCTTTATTGCGGTCTTCTACATACACACCCTCCACTTTCAGGTTGTTAAACAAGGTGAATTTTACGTTTTTTACTGTTACAGTTGTATTAAGGCCTTTGCCAAGGCGGGCAGCAACGTTATGAACCAGCCAATTTTGAAAAAAAGGCATTTGCAGCAATAGCCACAACGACAAGATTAGTATCAGCAGTACTAATACAGTTCGCCTTAATATTCCTAAGATTCTTTTCAAATGCCGTGATTTAAGTGACTGCCCGTTGCTTTTACCGATGGTCAATAGCGGAAGATAGCCATTAGTTAACTGTCGGTTTTAACTGGTCGCCTTGCCACTTGCTGAGGTTGTAAAAATAAAGTGAGAATATCTGCCAAACGCATAAACCATGAATTTACCGCCATATTCACAATTAGCACCGGCCCCGACCCCTTGAAATATTTAAATGCAATTATTATCTTGTCATCGAAAAATCACCATCAACACACAATTCTATGAAATCTAAATCTTCACGTTTAATTTTCAAAGCCATATTCATTCTACCGTCGCTTTTTTCGTTTGCAGAGGCATTTGCAACAACCTATACATTCAACTTTGGCACAGGCAAGGAGACCAATTGGAGTAATGTAAACAATTGGCAGGGGGCAAACTACCCTTCCGCCCTGGTGCAAGATGACAGTATTGTCATATCTCCACCAAATGCCTCCACAGGATGGGTATGCCATTTAGACCAGTCATTTTCCGTAACCGCAGTTACGATTATAATAAAGAAGAATACAAGCTTTTATATTGACAGCCTTAAAACACTTTCACTAAATGGAACACAGGATGGTTTTACCAATTATGGCAGCGTTCTCAATATTGAAGCCAGTGCAGCCTGCCGCATAAAAGGCGGGATAAATGCATCTGCTTCCAACATATCCAGCTATGGCGATCTATTGGTAGAAAAAGGTGCGCATTGTTATCTTGGCGAAGTGGAACTGGGAGAGGATTTTTTTGTTGGCTCCAGCATAGTTTCACATGGGTCATTTACTAACAAAGGCATGATAAATTTCCATGCTTATGGCGGTATTAATGCTGACGAAATGAATAATGAAGACACCATCAAACTTGGCTATGGCAATACCAGCTTCGACATTTGCAATTTGAGTTTTGGGCGCCTTAATAATACCGGTTCTATTAGTGGTAACTCAACTATTTATGTTTCCGGCTTACTCATCAACAAAGGCAGTATTAATTTAAACATTGATTACACTAAAGAGGTAGCCACATTATATGGTGTCTTGGAAAACTATGGTCACTGCGGCCTGGCAGGTGTATGTAACATATCAGCCAACCTTATCAATACGGGGTCTTTTTCTGCCTATGGCACCGAACTGAGTATCAATGGCAACATTCAAAATGCTGCTTCCTCATCGGTCTCTTTTGATTCCCCGGTTTTAAGCCTGGCTGGTTTTATAACCAATGCCGGCGATTTTTACTTATTCTCAAGCGATAATCCATTTGGCGTATTTACTTGCAATATCAATTTAATAAACTCCGGCACATTTTTTACCCAAAACCTCGGCGGGCTTTATTTTCAGACAGGATCAGTCATCAATTCAAATCAAATGGAACTGGATGGGGAAGTTTATATTGACATTCCCTTTATCAACAAAGGCACCCTCACAACTTATGGCGATGTGCACACCGGCAATGCCTTTATAAATGCCGGCATTTGGAATAATAATTAACCATGAAAAGTGCATAATCAGGCCTATAAAAAGGTTTCGTAGAAGAAATTCGCAGTTTTTTTTGAATTTCCAGGCTTTTCTTTTTTCTGTTTCCCCAATTGCTCCTACTTTTGCCGTCCAATTTTTAAAAAGGTAGTAATGCCCACTATTCAACAATTAGTTAGAAACGGAAGAGAAATTATCCGGGCCAAAAGCAAAAGCCGTGCTTTGGATGCCTGTCCACAGCGCCGCGGTGTTTGTACCCGTGTTTATACCACCACTCCCAAAAAGCCAAACTCAGCCCTGCGCAAAGTGGCCAAGGTACGTCTTACCAATAAAGTGGAAGTGATTGCCTACATCCCCGGTGAAGGCCATAACCTGCAGGAGCACTCGATCGTACTGATCCGCGGTGGCCGTGTAAAGGACCTTCCAGGTGTTCGTTATCATATTGTACGTGGCAGCCTTGATACTGCTGGCGTAAAAGACCGTAAGCAAAGCCGTTCAAAATACGGAACAAAGAAAGCTAAAGCCGGCGCAGCAGCACCAGCCAAGAAAAAATAATTTCTAATAAAACAGATACAGTTCAACTGATCATACCATGAGGAAAGCGCAAGCCAAAAAATTACCCCTCGCTCCCGATCCAAAATTCAACGATAAGTTGGTAACAAGGTTCGTGAACAATATTATGTGGGAAGGCAAAAAAAGTACTGCCCTTACTATTTTTTACGATGCTCTCGACAAAGTGACCAAGATCACTGGTGAAGAGGGTTATGAAGTTTGGCGTAAAGCCCTTCAGAACGTAACACCTGGTGTGGAAGTTCGCAGCCGCCGTATTGGTGGTGCTACTTTCCAGATTCCTTCTGAAGTTCGCCCTGATCGTAAGATAAGCCTCAGCATTAAATGGCTGGTTCGCTACAGCCGCGACCGCAATGGCCGTAGCATGGCAGATAAACTGGCCAATGAAATTGTAGCTGCAAGCAAAGGCGAAGGCGCTGCTTTCAAAAAGAAAGAAGACGTACACCGTATGGCCGAAGCAAACAAAGCATTTAGTCACTTCCGCATCTAACGGATTGTCAGAATAAATAAGACTTATAGGTCCTGCTCCAAAAAGAGCGGGACTATTTTTTTGTACTTAGCTTATCATACGGCAATGTTTTCATTAGAAAATCTTAGGTTGCCGGTTCGAAAACATATTCTTATGTCAGCATCCGGCGCATTTACAGTTACAGGTAACCTCGTAGATATTTTCAACAAAAGGATCTTTCCCGCAGAAGTATTAGTTGAAAACGGAAAGATCACATCAATAATTCCTGTCAACTTATCAACCAATCAACCAATCAACTACATCCTGCCCGGCTTCACCGATGCACATGTTCATATTGAAAGCAGCATGCTGATACCTTCTGAATTTGCAAGGCTTGCTGTTGTACATGGCAGTGTAGCCACCGTAAGCGACCCTCATGAAATAGCAAATGTTTGCGGCATGGAAGGTGTGAATTTTATGATTGAAAATGGTAACACAGTTCCTTTCAAATTCAACTTTGGTGCACCAAGTTGTGTGCCTGCTACCATATTTGAAACAGCAGGTGCAGCGCTAAAAAGTGATGATGTAAAAAAACTTTTAGAAAGAGAAGAGGTAAAGTACCTGAGTGAAATGATGAATTTTCCAGGTGTGCTCTACAAGGATGAAGAAGTACTGAAAAAAATTGCTGCAGCACACGCATTGGGAAAGCCTGTTGACGGACATGCACCGGGATTAAGAGGCGAACAGGCAAAGCAATATATTGATGCAGGCATCAGTACCGACCATGAATGCTTTACTGCCGAAGAAGCATTAGACAAATTGCAATATGGCATGAAGATCATTGTTCGGGAAGGCAGCGCAGCAAAAAATTTCGAAGCCTTGATAGGCTTACTAAATGATTGGTCTGAGCAGATGATGTTTTGCAGCGATGACAAACACCCGGATAGTTTAGCAGTTGGCCATATTAATCAGTTATGTGCAAGAGCAGTGGCAAAAGGCATCGACATATTCAAAGTATTACAAGCCGCCTGTATTAACCCGGTATTACATTACAAACTTAATGTTGGAATGTTAAGAGAAGGTGAGGCTGCTGATTTTATTGTAGTAAAGGATCTCAAAAATTTTGAAGCAGTAAAAACCTATATTGATGGACAACTGGTGGCAGAAAATGGGAAGTCGTTAATAAGTGAAACGTCAAAGGTGAAAGGTGAAAAGCAATATGTCAACCAGTTTGATTGCGATGAAATAACGGTTGAACAATTAAAGATCAGCATCAATAAATATCCTTCTGAAAATGGAAAGATACCGGCGATAGAAGCTCTTGACGGGCAACTGATAACTAACAGGCTAACGCTGGATGCTAAAAGAAATAATGATGAATTTATAAGTGATACAGAGCATGATATTTTGAAGATGGTCGTGGTGAACCGATATTTTAATGCCCCAGTTGCAAAGTGCTTTATCAAAAATTTTGGATTTAAACGGGGTGCCATTGCATCAAGCGTGGCACATGACAGTCACAATATAGTGGCTGTTGGTGCAGATGATGAAAGTCTTTGCAAGGCAATAAACCTTGTGATAAAAGAAAGAGGTGGTGTGAGTGCGGTAAATGATAACAAAGAGAAAGTACTGGCATTACCTGTTGGTGGATTAATGAGTGCTGATGATGGTTATGCGGTTGCAGATGCCTATACAGCAATTGATGCTTTGGCTAAATCACTTGGCTCGCAATTATCAGCCCCATTTATGACCTTGTCGTTTATGGCTTTGCTGGTTATCCCTCATTTAAAACTGAGCGATAAGGGATTGTTTGATGGAGATAAGTTTGAGTTTGTTTAATGAGTCACTTTGTAAACATAACTATCGAATTCTTTCAATTTTCATCAGGGCTAAAGCCTATAAAAATGCTCATTCTATTAACCCCGGCATTAATGCCGGGGTTAATAATTGCTGTCTTGAGATGGGCTTTAGCCCTGATGATATTTGCATGTGCAATTATATGCTACCCACCGCTTTACGATCATAAATTCCTGACCCTTTTATCCTTTGGATATTTGAGACTATAACTAAACCTGAATTTCTTGCTTTCGCCAGGTTCAAGTTTTACATTCCATGTCAGGATACCTGTTTCTTCATTTACATCAGCATTGCTTTTATCACCTGTTGTAACTTCTATTTCTTTAACTTTTGAAATGGGATACTGATCCTTCAGCACAAGATCAACAGCCTTTGTTTTATTGTTCTTTACAACAATCTCATAAGTATAATCTTCTGTTTTATTGTCACCCCTTACTTTGCTCTTGCTGAATTCTTTTATCAAAGTGCGGGAAACAGCTATCCGCTTATCTCTGCCTAACGAGATATTCAATGTATCAGCTGTTGTATTCGGATCAATAAATGATTTACCGAGATAAACATTGTCCATAATAATATTGGCTTCGCCCGGCATCAGGTTCAGGCTTTCCCAATCACTTATTTCTGCCATCAGGAAAACATCCCTGTCCAGCTTGGGCACAGCAAAATGTTTGTAACCGGCTTTTATCATTTCATCTTTGATGCTTACACGAATTGGTTTTCCATCTGATGGTATATCATAGGGCAGATCTATATCAAAATTTATATTCAATTGACTTTCTGCCAGGCTGGTATATGCTTTTACCATGCTGCCTTCAGACATCCTTTCATCTTTATTTTCTCTTATTTCTTCATAATCATCAGCATCCAGCGTAATTGCTTTTTTTCTTAAGGCATAACCGGTGACTACAGTCTCATTTACGGCTGCAGCAAGCTGGGGCACATATATATTAACAAACCAGGGATTGAGCAAAGGTGCAGTACTGCTTTGATTGGGGTTGCCTGTACTGAGCGTAAGTTTTGTCTCTTTCCAGTCGATACCGGTATATTGATTAACCGATGCTCTATATACCAGCTTAAAACTATTATCAATTGATTTTACCCGAAGGTCATAAGCAGGTAACCAGCCTGCACTGCGTGTAAAATAAGAAACAGCAAAATCAGCACTGCCGGCAGATTGGCTGAGTACCTGTAGTATCAATTGGCCAATGGCCTTTGATGCAGGCGGAGCAATCGTTTTATTTCTTTCGACGATACGGGTATTTATATTATTAATGCTATCTCTGAGAAGATTATTTTTTTGTGTCATTCCAAACATTGCTGCCTTAATAGTTTGGATCTTCTGGCTGTAATATTCTATCAGCTTTAGCAGGTCTTCCGAGCTGATATTTTTTTCGTGAGAGTTTATGAGATTGGTTTCGATAAGTGCTGCAGTTTTAGTAAGCACTTCATTCTGGATATAATAATCGTTGTCTGTAACAGTGATCTGTTTATTCAGTTGCTTAATGCTGTCCTGCATTTTTAGCAGGATCATATCAGCAACAGGCTTTGGCGTTTCCTGGGACAAATTAAACCGGTAAGAAAGCAGGGTAACGTTTTCAGGGCAGGCAATTTGTATGGTGTTTACATCGGGAGATTGCCCAATATTATTAATGACCAGTTCTTGCGAACCAGCCACCAAAGTGGCTTTGGCGGTATGTTCAAGTTCTGCACCCTGCCCATAATATACTGTAGCGTGGGTTAATAAAGCATCTGTCTGAAGGGATTTTTCTGCACGGGCAATTAAGTATGATCCTGCGACCAGGACAATCATGATGAGTTTTTTCACTGGGCTGTTTTTTTATTTCAGCCTAATGATGCAGGATGTTTTATGATTACACAATAAAATTTTGAAAGACGATTTTTAGGCGTGAAAAGTGAAAGGTCAAAAGTGAAATCTTTCACGTTTGACGTTTGACGTTTTAAGCTTCCTGCCCTATCCAGACAGCACCACCAATGCTGCTTCTACTGGCTCCGGTTACAGAGTTCATCACAGTATTTTCTTCCCGCCAGCGCAGCATACCCAGCAATGCCATGATAAGTGCTTCCTTATAGCTGATGAGCAATGGATCAGGTATGATAGTTTCAACATTCATTACTTTCAAAGCTGATTGAAGCCTTTCCATTAAAAAACTATTAAAAGCTCCGCCACCTGTTACCAGCATCTGCTTAGGCTTATCTGTCGAAAGTTTGTTTGTTAGCTTTCCAACGCTGCGTGTCGTTTGTATAACAATGTGTTCGACCAATGTTCGCAGTGAATCTGCAAGAGATAAATTAGCTTTTTTAAGAATGGGATAAATAACATCTGTCCCAAAATTATTAGAAAGAGATTTTGGAAAGGGCTGGCTATAGTAAGATTGTTGATTCATTTTTGCCAATGCCTCATCTCGCACAAATCCCTTAGAAGCAAGCATGCCTTTGTCATCATACAACAAACCTTGCTCTGCTGCAAGCATATTCATTACCCTGTTGGCAGGACAAATATCAAAAGCTATGTAACCATCATTTAAACCCGCAGAGATATTGGCAATGCCACCAAGGTTTAGAAAGAAGCTATAGTCTGCGAATAATAATTTTTCTCCGTATGGTACAATGGGCGCACCCTGTCCTCCCAGGGCAATATCCATTGCACGCAGGTCACTTACGACATTTATACCTGTTGTGGCAGCAATAGCAGCGCCGTCCCCAAGTTGGGCTGTCATTTTGTTTTGTGGTTCATGAAAAACAGTATGTCCGGGACTGCCTATTAGCTGCACCTGGTGTTGCAGGCTATACTTTTCAATAAATGCATTTACAAGTTCGCCTGTATAATGTCCATAAGCTGCGTGCAGGCGCATATAATCCAGGGCTTTAAGATGAACGGCATTACTTAATTTTTCCACCCATTCAGAAGGATAAGCAATGCATTCAGCCTGTTTTATTTCATAGCCCCATTTACCACCCGTTTCTTCCAGTTCTGCAAATACAATATCCAATCCATCAAGGCTGCTGCCGCTCATAAGTCCAATGGCACGGTATATCATAATTAAAAATTACTGCGTTAATAGTCCTGCTGCAAAATTGTTTCTAATATCTTTATATAAGCGTCAAACCTGCATCTTTGCAAATATTCCATTTTACTTATTCAATTTCACAGATATGGTTATAAACCTAAGCGAAAACCACAGTTTAGTAAGCAACTGGGTAAGCGAACTGCGGGATGTAGGCATCCAAAACGACAGGATCCGTTTTCGGACGAACCTCGAAAGGATCGCTGAAGTAATTGCCTATGAAATAAGCAAAACGTTGCCTTATGAAACAAGGGAAGTGGAAACCCCATTGGGCATTCACAATTCCAAAGTGCTGAAAAACCAACCGGTATTGGCTACCATTTTAAGGGCTGGGCTGGCCATGCATAATGGGTTACTTAACTTTTTCGACAGGGGTGATAATGCTTTTATCTCCGCTTACCGCAAGCATCACCGGGATGGTTCCTTTGAAATAAACCTCGAATACGTCAGCTGCCCCGATCTTGATGGCCGTATTCTTATTATCAGCGACCCGATGCTGGCAACCGGGGCATCCCTGGTAAAAACCATACAGTATTTAAAAGAAGAAGGGAGTCCTGCTGAAATTCATTTTATATGCGCTATTGCCTGTACGGTTGGCATTGAGTATGTACGCCGTGAAGCGCCCGATGTAAAGATCTGGTGTGGCGATATAGACGATGAATTGACCGCAAAAGGGTATATAGTTCCCGGTCTGGGAGATGCAGGTGACCTTGCATTTGGAAGTAAAACACAACAATAAAATGTCTGATGTCCGAACCCGGATCTCTGATTTGTTGATTTCTGGTTTCTGTCAATTGTCATCTGTCATCTACAGGGCTTTTTCTGTTAATTTCTCCTCCCAGAGGCAGCTAATTGCAGTATAACAGTATCTTCGAATTGTTCTTTTGCTTATGAAGTTCAAAAACTTTCTTTTCTGTGCCTTCCTGGTGATATCCAGTCAACCCCTGCTGGCGCAGGATCCGCATTTCTCACAGTTTTTTGCTTCACCGCTTACTCTTAACCCCGCATTTACCGGCCGCTTTGAGGGTGATATCCGGGTTGCAGGCAACTACCGCAACCAATGGCCAACGATCAATAATGCTTATACCACTTTTACCGCCAGCGCCGATTTTGCAGTATTACAAAACAGGGTAGCGGAAAATGACCGCTGGGCTGTGGGCGTATTGGCACTTGCCGATAAGCAGGCAGATGGGGTATTGAAAAACACCTTTTATTCTATATCCACCGCCTATCATAAAGGATTAGACGAAGAAGGCTACAACCAGATATCAGCCGGATTCCAGGCGACGTATGCACAAAAAAGATTGAATACTGCTAACCTGAAATTCGAAGATCAATTACGCAGTGATGGATTTACGGGTATTACCAATGAAATTTTTGATCCCCAGAATCTGAACATCAATTATTTCGACCTTAATGCCGGCGTATTATTTAGCGGCGTGGTTGGTACGGCTACAAATTATTATGCTGGTATTTCCATGTACCATATAACCAAGCCACAGGAAAGTTTTACAGGAGCACAGTTTTATCTTAATCCACGATATACTATTTCTGGCGGTGTTTACCTTCCTGTTGGCAGTTTTACAACCCTGCATACCAGTGCCCTGTACCAACTACAGGCAGGAGCGCATGAAACTGTACTGGGTGCTGCAGTAGGCTTTAATTTAAATGATGATATGGATTACAAGCCTACCAATTTTTACGTAGGAAGCTGGTTGAGACTGAATGATGCCATCATCCCATACGTGGGTCTTGAATTTGGAAGCATGCGGCTTGGAATGAGCTATGATATAAATACTTCAAGCCTGAAAACAGTAAGCAATAGCAAGGGAGGTTTTGAGATATCTCTAATCTATATCAATAAAAAAGACACCCAGGTTGGCATCAAGTGTCCGAAGTTTTAAAGCTTGAATTAAAACCCCTCTATTTTTCTTTCTTTCCGCTTACATAGCCGTTGTTCCTTACATAAAAGCGATACGGAAGCAGGCTGTCTTCAGCCGCATAATCAACACCAATCCGCGGAGAAGCAACGATTTGGCTTTCCGGCAAAATATACCCGTCGTCTGCTATCCAGATATTGCGCTGGCGAAGATCAGAGCCAGAATGTATGGTTGTAATGCCTTTCCAGCACATTGGGATCCTAAGCTTAGAATTCCACGTGGACAAGTTGTCGCG
>JADMIO011721384.1_pt1 | contig 110750 bp, 84 predicted proteins | sample 8958161 | NCBI WGS metagenome assembly JADMIO01 (sample SAMN16585339, study PRJNA669376) | soil metagenome | isolation source: Crop rotation soil | place: USA: Cullars Rotation, Alabama | collected 2011 | reverse complement strand
CGACTTCAAGTCACGTGAATTCCAAGCTTCGGATCCCACTGTGCTGGAAAGCTGGAAAGCAGCGCCGGCGCTTTGTAGGAGACGCCGTCGAACGGTGCCGTGATGGAGACGGCCGGAGGTGTGTTGGCACTGGCGCCCACGGCCTGAGACGAGCGGTAGGCATTCAGCCGGCCCCCCGACACCACCTTGCCGGACCAGCGCGACGACCGATCGACGTTGTCGAGGAGGAGCTGCTTCATCGCCGGCACGGTCAACGTCGGATCCAGTTTGACCAGGAGCGCCGCCACGCCGGCGACGTGCGGCGTAGCCATGCTCGTCCCTGACAGGTATTGGTAGCCGCCGCCGGAATAGGTGCTCAGAATATCTTCGCCGGGCGCGGCGAGGTCCACCGACGTCGCTCCAAAATTACTGAAGAATGACTTCCGATCCGTTGTCCCTGATGACGCGACGGAGACGATGCTGGGGGAATCGTAACTGGCGGGATCGAACGGCGACACGTCGTTGTCCGTGCCGTCGTTGCCCGCGCCGAAGATGTTGATGATGCCGAGGTCTCCGGCGGCGTCGATGGCGGCCTTCAGGGCCAGCGACACAGGCTCGCTGCTTCTTGACGAGCCCCAGCTGTTGGTCGAGACGCGAATATTTTCACCGCGTGCGCGCAGAGAGGTGATGTAGTCAAAGCACTCGATCGCGCCTGCATCCGTGCCGGATCCTGAGGCGTCGAGGAACTTGCAGGCGAGCAGCTTCGCGTTCCAGTTGACCCCGACCACCCCGAGGTTGTTATTGCCGGCTGCCGCGACGGTCCCGGACGTGTGCGTGCCGTGACCCTGATCGTCGAACGGATTGCTGTCGTGATTCACGGTGTCGATCCCGTACACATCGTCCACGTATCCATCGCCGTCATCGTCGATGCCGTTGCCCGGAATTTCCAGGGGATTGCGCCACATGTTGGGTGCCAGGTCCGGGTGCGTGTAATCGATGCCGGTGTCGATGCTCGCGACAACGACACTGCCGTCGCCGGTGGTGAAGTTCGTCCACGCCTGCTGCGCTTGAATCTTCTGCAGGCCCCACAGGCTGCCGTCGAGCCACGAAGGATCGTTCGGCGGTGCGGTCGGCGCACTCTGGATCGCATGCCGGATGTAATTCGGCTGCACCGAGAGGACGCCGGGAATCGCCTGGAAGGCGGCCATGGCCGCACGCATGGGGATATTTGGGGGCAGTCGCAAGTGGTCGAGATTCAGCCGCGCAAATCGATGCAGGCGGGTCGCGCGCTGCCTGTTGAGCGCCGCATCGCGTGCGGGGATGTTCATCGCCGGGCTGTACTGGATGAGCAGCTCGCCGGGTGCGTACTCGTCGGCCGGAGGCGCCTGCCTCGACTGTGGCGCCTGACGGGCGCCGACGTCGGTGCCAATGACGGCCACCAGCACGGCAGCCACGATGGCTGACGCGACCGAGCAGATCCTCACGCGAATCCGGCGCTTCATGGGACGGCCCTCGTCTGCCGGCTCGCGCAGCGGTATTCCCCAAGGGGATTACGCTTTTCGCACCGGCTCGGATTGTCGAATCGAGGGAGTTAGAGCACAGCGCATGCCGGACGCGCACTGGGCAGATCGCGCATCACTTTGGCGAGACACGTACTTGTAACGACAGTTCGTGGGGGGAGACGGTGAAAAGCGTCAGCTGAGGGGACGTCCCCTCCTTATCTCACGGCAGGGAAAATCACGGGAAACACCGAGTCCGTCGTGAACATGCACCGATCGTTATGGCCGCACTCCGGGACGATCTGAATCGGATGCTTCGCGCCCAGCGTGTCGTTGACGTACTTCACGAACGCCTCGCCGCGGCTGCGTCGTGTAGGACCCTGCGCCATCGCGCCGCATGAGCTGTCGAAACCGCCGAGCGGCAACGTATCCACTTGTCCAAGCAGGAACGTCGTCGGTCGCGTCGCGAGTTGCTTCTTGAGCTGCTCGTCCGTTTGAGACGCCGTGTAGCTCGCCGACCGATTCTCCAGACCCAGCGGCCAGCGGTTGTAGTTGGCGCAGCTCTTCGCGGCGGAATCGTAAGCGCCGTATGTGAACTTGGTGTGCGGGATCGGCGCGTCCGGCATCAGGTTCCAGCCGTCCTTCGCGGCCACCGGGTCCGCGTCGCCTTCCGCCGTGGGTCGTGTCGCATCAGGCCACGCGTAGCTCGACGGATTGGCGACGACGTACGTGACGGGGACGCCAAGCGTATCGTGGACCTTGTTCGCCATCGCATACCGTGTCGCAAACTGGCCGCCGGCCGAATGGCCGGTGACGACGATGGCCTGCATGTTGGGGAACACGCTCCTGGTCGCCAGTTTTCGGAGCAGCTCGTCCACGATGTCGAACGCAAAGAGACCCGGGTGGCTGGGCGACGCGCCGCCGGCGCGCCAACTGTCGCCGCCGCCAGGCCAGGTGATTTCGTTCTCCGCCAGCTTGTCACCAGCAGTCACGATGTGCGGCGCAATGACGATGGTGTCGCCGAGCGCGCCCGCTAAAAAAGCCGCGGCGGTTGCCGTCTGAAAATAGTGGTCCGCGTTTCGATTCGTCCCATGCACCATGATCAACGCGCGCTTGATGCTGTCGTTGCGCTGAGTGAGCGCATGCGTCGTGTACACCATCGTCCGGCCAGGACCGGCCCCCAGCGTGAGCCATCCGGTACACGCGGCTGTCGCCGTGACGCAGGCGGCAGGCCCCGGGCGCGCGCCCTGCATCGATGACGTCGGCGGCATGACCCGGCCGGCGCCGAGAGAAACCGAGACGAGGCACGCTGCAACAGTCAGGATGGTGGTGCGCATGGCGGGAGCATAGAACAGATTGGGGCAACGGGATAACGGGACAACGGAATAACGGAATAGCGTCACACGACCGGGGGTTTTTCCGGAGTGGCGCGTCAATATAAGTGACCGGATACGTCACTGGGCAGCGCGGTATGGGAGACGACGAGACCCTCGAGATCTATCGGGCGACGATTCGCCCGCTCTACGCCTACGTTTCCCGGCGCGTCGGCGGTGATCGCGCGCTGGCGGAGGACCTCGTCCAGGATACGTGGATGCGCGCGCTTGACACGTGGCCCACGCGGGGCCGGCCGGACGAGCCGCTGGCCTGGCTGCTTCGCGTGGCGCGAAACACGATGATCAGCCACTTTCGCCGCATCCGGCCCGAGAGCATCGATCCGCGCGCGCTCGATCTGGAAGCGCCCGGGCCGTTGCCGGACGAGCCTGATAGCGCGGCGATGGTCTACTGGGGCCTGGCGCGAGTGCGGCGCCGGCACGCCGATCTGCTCGAGGCGTTTTATTTCGACGGCAAGTCGGTGCGCGAGATCGCCACGGAACGGTCGATGACGGAGAAGGCCGTCGAGGGCCGCCTGCGCCGCGCGCGCGCGGTGTTGAAGAAGAAGCTGGCGAAAATCCTTCGACCACCCGCCCCACGCGATCAACGCGCGATCAAGGAGAGAACCATCCATGAACGGCACACATGAACCGCGCGAATCGTTCGTGCGCACGCTTGAAACGCGTGTGACTGCTGAGATTGCTCGTCGCACCGCCTCGCCGCGCCTGCCGCGCTGGGTTCCGCAGTCGCCCGGCCGCCTGGTGTTCGCCACGGCCGTCCTCGTCGTGGTGTCGATGGCCGCCGGCGGCGCGGCGGTGGCGGTCAGCTATCAGGCTCAGACCGCTGAAGGGCGCGAGTTGCTGGCGCGCACCTACCTGGCGCGCATCGATCTCGCAAAAGCGCGGCTGGACCTCGCGTCGAAGCTACTGAAGACCATGCAGGAGCGCGTGGCTGTCGGCGCCGCCAGCAGCACGGAGGTGCAGGATGCGGTCCTCAAAGTGCGCCAGGCCGAGTTCGACGTGCAGTCCCTCCAACTGCAGCTGCAGGAAGTGCGCTTGACGGGTCTCGAGCCGGCCATGCAGGTATCAGCGCCGCTCGTGTCAGGGCAGGACTTTGTGAGCCAGCACTGGCGGCTGGAGATTCAGGCGCAACAGGCCGCGCTCGAAACCGAGCAGGTCCGGCTGAATGCCGAGCAGAGACGGTGGGCAGCCGGGATGTCGGACAGCTTCGAGTTGGAGTCGATCCGAGGGAAGGTGAAAGAGCTCGAAGCTGCCATTTCCGGCTCTCAGCGCAAGCTCGACATCCGGCAGAAGTTCCTGAGCAAGAGCATTGACGGTGGGCTGGCGGACCTGCGCGTGCTTGAAGTCGATGCCGATCAGCGCGTGGTCGTGCTGACGGCGAGGGTTGATGCGATCCGCAAGGAACTCGAACGCGTCAAGATGCGGGTGAGTACCGGTCAGAGCCCGCAACTGGACATGGCAGAAGCGCAAGTCCGGCTCCAGCAGGCGGAATTCGAGCTGTCCAAGGCCCAGTACGACCTGGCGCTGATCCGGCGGCAGATCGAGCAGCGCGGACGGTAATTGACACGGCGCGACAGGAAGCTACATGGTGAATCCAGAATCAGCGCGCCGCGGCCGGTCCGGAAAAGACCACTCTTCCCTCCGCAAGCTCGATGACGTGATCGGCGCGGTCTGCCACTTCGTTCCAGGCGTGCGTCACGTAGATCGTCGGGATGTGGTGCGCCTCACGAAAGCGATCAAGATACGGCAGAATCGCGAGCCGATGCGCCTGGTCGACCGATGCGAGCGGCTCGTCGAGCAACAACAACTGTGGATCGGCGAGCAGCGCCCGGCCCAGCGCCACCCGCTGTTGTTCTCCGCCTGACAGGCGCGCCGGCTTTCGCTGCAGCAGCGCTGACAGGTTCAGCAGCTCCACCACCTCATCGACGGCAATCGCCGAGTCGCGCGAGCGCGGCAACGACGCCGCCGGCGAAGCGTGACTCCACGGCCGCCGCGCGCGGCCATACAGGAGATTCTGCCGCACACTGAAGTGCGGAAAGAGACGCGGCTCCTGAAAGACATAGCCCACGCGACGCCGATGCGGGGGGACCCAGACACGTCGCGCGGTGTCCGACCACACGTCCTCACCCATACGGACCATCGCACGAGACGGCCGAGTCAGTCCCGCCACAATATTCAGTGTCGTGGTCTTGCCGGATCCTGACGGACCGACGAGCGCGGTGAATCCGGCTGGAATCGTCTGGGACAGCTCCAACTGAAATGCGCCGGCCCGGTGGGCGACGTCGATCGTGACGCTCATGCGTCGCTCCGTTGCCGGCCGCGCGTCATCAGCTCCGAGCCGACGAGCGCGAGAACAGAGATGGCGACGGAAAGCCAGATCAGCCGCGTGGCCGCGGCCTCGCCGCCCGGCCTTTCGATCTGCGTGTAGATAGCGAGCGCCAGCGTTTGCGTCTCACCCGGAATGTTGGAGACGAACGTAATCGTGGCCCCAAATTCGCCAAGCGCCTTGGCGAATCCGATGAGTAGCCCTGCTATCAGCCCTGGCAGCGCGAGCGGCAGCGTGATGGTCAGAAACACCCACCACGGACTGGCGCCGAGTGTCGCGGCCGACTCCTCCACCTTTCGATCGACGCTTTCAAACCCGAGCCGGATCGCACGCACCACCAGCGGGAATGCCATGACTGCGGCGGCGATCGCGGCGCCCGTCCATCGAAACGAGAACTGAAGGCCAAGATACCGATCGAGCCACGCCCCAATCAGCCCCCGGCGGCCCAGCACGCGAAGCAGGAAATATCCGGTCACTACCGGTGGAACGACGAGCGGAATGTGGATCAGCACGTTCAGGGCGGTGCGGCCCCAAAACCGCCGGCGTGCGAGCAGCCAGGCGACGCCAATGGCAGGCACCGCGCTCACGAATGTCGCGACGATGGCGACTTTCAGGCTGAGCCAGACAACGGTCAGTTCGGCGTCGGTCAGCGGCATCGGTCAGCGCGGAGTCGCCGGTTTGGTGAAGCCTTGCCTGTCGAACGCCGGCCAGGCGGCGTCGGACTTGAGAAACGCCAGTACCGCCGTCGCACCGGACGAGGCAGTCGCGGTGATCGCCGCCGGATAGACGATGGCTGGATGACTGGTGACCGGAAACGTATCGACAATATGAACGCCGGGATCGGCGCGGGCGTCGGTCGCATACACGATGCCGAGCGGCGCCTCGCCGCGCGACACCAGCAGGAGCGCGGCCCTCACGTTTTCGGCCGCCGCAATCTTGCTGGCCACGCTGTCCCAGACACCCAGCGTCACCAGCGCCGCGCGCGCGTACTTGCCGGCAGGGACCGCAGCCGGATCGGCCACGGCGAGCCGGCTCGATCCAAGCGCCTTGGCGAGCGCAAAACCCGGCGCGATCGCCAACGTCACAGGTCGATCGCGCGGCGCAATCAACACGAGCCGGTTACCCGCCAGATTGACCCGCGAATCCGGGCGGATCAGGTTTCGCCCGGCGACATAGTCCATCCAGTCCAGATCGGCGGAAATGAACAGATCGGCAGGCGCGCCTTCCGCGATCTGTCGCGCCAGCGCCGAACTGGCGGCATACGACATGCGAACCGGCGTCCCCGTGGCACGCCGGATCGGCTCCGCCAGATCGTCCAGCGCGGTCTGCAGCGACGACGCGGCAAAGATGAGGACGCTGGCTTTCGGCGTCTGAGCCCTGGGCGCTGCGGGCCCTGCCGCCACACCAAAGACGATTGCGGCCGCAAACAGCAGCCATCCCGGGCCCGTTTTGAGCCGGACAGGCGCGTGTCCGGCAGCCAGCCACGATCCACGCAATGGCGCCATGAATCGACTTAAATCGACCATTTAGACGCCTATTATCGTATATAAACGATACTCCAGTCGGAAGGTGCTCATGGCGTTAGTCACGGTGCGAGCGGCGGCGGCGAAACTGGGCGTGAGTTATTCCACGGTCAAGCAGTGGATCCGTGCCGGCCGCGTCCGGACCTCACAGACGCCAGGCGGCCACCATCGGATTTCGGACAGCGAAATCGAGCGGCTGTTGTCACCAAGACGAGGCGCCGGCGGCCGTTCGAGGCCGAACGGCGCGCGGGCGATCGAGGGCCTGAGCGCCCGCAATCAACTGGCTGGATTCGTCGAAGAGGTGCGCGTGGACGGCCTGCTCGGGCAAGTACGCCTTCGGATCGGCGACCAGCACCTGACGGCGATCATCACGGCCGACGCGATACGCGCGCTGAAACTGCGGCGCGGCGATGACGCGCTCGCGATTATCAAGTCAACCGAAGTGATGATCTCGAAGCCGCCCGCCGCAACGTCATCGCCTCGAGCCACTCGCGCGCCTCGTCCTCGTCGGGAAACAACATGAGCGTGGCATCCCGATCCTGCACCAGCCGCTGGAGCAGGCGGCCTCGCGTGAAGTGCTCGATCTGATTGTCAATCACGACCGCCCAGAATTGCCCGAGCTTCGGACCGAGGATCGCGAACATCCGCTCGACACGCGCCGGCATCTCCTCTGGGCTCATGGAATACTGATCGTACTGCCGCAAGTCCATCAGCCACGGCAGCCCGTCCGGCACCGACGCATCATCACGAATCTTCAGGAAAGTCGCTTCGGCGTCATCGGCGGAGACGTACCCGTTCGCCGTCAGCTGGAGGTAGCGCGCGGTTACCTGATAGGTCAACACGGCGTTGCTGACTGAAGATATCGGCCCCTGACGGTCCGTCGCTATGCGTACAGCTACGGAGCCGGACGCGGAAAATCGGGACGCGCGACGACGCGCTCTGCTTGCAGCAGGTGGCGCCGCTGATGACGGACGAGGATTTCGAAACCCGTGCCGACGGTAAAGCGGATGCCCGTCACGAACGGGTTCTTGAATCGGATCCGATTGACGTCGTACCCGGACGCCCGGCGCACATGGTCGCGCAGGGCCTGATTCGTCGCCAGGAAGCGATCGAGAATCGACGGGTCCACGGATGAGGCCGGCACAATCTTTCGCGGCGCGCGGCCTCGTTTCGTGACCTCCGACGGCTCGATGTAGGCGCGGATGAACCAGCGCCCGAACCAGCCCGGCGTGATGTCGCTGACGGCCGCAGGCGCATGACCCTCGAACGAGCGGGCGATCGACGCCAGGTAGACATCATTGGCGACGCAGAGGTGATCGAGACACTGCCCCACGCTCCACTCCTGCGGGCTGGGCTTCCAGTTGAGCTGGGCCGTCGTGAGCCCGGACGCAAGGCGCGTCGCACGCACGTCGGCGTCATCGATTTCCTGAAGCAGGCGCGAAGCCCAGGCTGGCGCGGCGGTCATGCTGAGGGCCAGCTTAGTCTAAGATTCCATCTCCCTTACGAGATGTCCTCGCCCGGCCTGTTCCGATTCGGATCGTTCGAGCTCCATCCCGTCAGCGGCGAGCTTCGCCAGCACGGCGATCTGGTGAAGCTTGCGCCGCAGCCCGCCAAAGTCCTGGTGCTGCTCGTGAGACGGGCCGGCGACGTGGTGACGCGCGACGAGATTCGGGAACACGTCTGGGCCGTCGACACGTTCGTCGACTTCGAGCAGGGCCTGAACTTCTGCATCCGCCAGATCCGCGAAGCCTTCGGCGACACAGCCGACGCGCCGCGCTACGTCGAGACGCTGCCGCGCCGCGGCTATCGCTTCCTGATGCCGGTCACGACGCCCGCGAACGGACAAGCGGCCCGCGGTCTGACCCGGCTCATCGTGCTGCCGTTCCGGATGTTGCGGCCAGATGAGGAGACGGCGTTTCTGACGTTCAGCCTGCCAGACGCGCTGACCGCGTCGCTGTCAGGCCTGGAGTCGCTGGTCGTGCGATCGAGCCTGGCCGCCGCGCGATTTACGGACAGCGACGCGGCCGATTTGAAGAAGGTGGCGTCGGAGGCGGACGTCGACATGATCGTGACGGGCACGCTGCTCCGCGCGGGCGATCAGGTACGCGTCACCAGCCAGCTCACCGACGCGGCCAGCGGCACGCTGGTCTGGTCCGATTCCGCGCAGGTGTCCATCGGCAACGTCTTTCAGTTGCAGGACGATCTGACCCGCCATGTCATCAGCTCGTTGAAGCTGCCGCTCACTGCCGGAGAGCAGCAGCGGCTGCGCCGCGATGTGCCGCACAACGCTGGCGCGTACGAGTCTTACCTGCGCGGCAATCAACTCAGCCAGGATCCCAAGCAGTGGGCCGTTGCGCGCGATTTGTATCTGCACTGCCTCGACGCGGATCCCAGTTACGCGCCCGCGTGGGCGCGGCTGGGCCGGATCCATCACGTCATGGGCAAATATCTGGACACGGGCACGGCCGAACATCTGGCGTTGGCCGAGGCCGCCTTCACCCGCGCGCTGGCGCTCAATCCGGACTTGCCGCTCACGCACAAACTGCTGGCGCAGCTCGAAGTGGATCGCGGCCGGGCGCGTGACGCGCTCGCGCGCCTGATCAAGCGCGCCCGCCTTCCCGACCCCGAGCTGCTCGCGGGCCTGGTCACGGCGTGCCGATACTGCGGCTTGCTCGACGCATCGGTGGCCGCGCACGCGCGCGCGATCGCGCTCGAGCCCAAGTCGCGAACGAGCGTCGTTCACACATGGTTCCTGCAGCGTGACTATGCGCGCGTTGCAGCCGAGAAACCCGCGCTGTACCCGTATGTCGTCCCGCTCGCGCTGGCGGAGATTGGCCGCCGGGATCAGGCCCTGGCCGCGTATAGGGAATTGGAATCGAAAACGCCAACTCGCGTGCGGCATCTCATCGGCGCGGGACGACTGCTGCTCGAAGACAAGCCCGGCGAGAGTGCGGCGTCGATGCTGGCCTTCGAGGTTCAGGATCCGGAGGCCTTGTACTACGGCGCACGACATCTGGCGAAACTGGGCGAAACCGATCGCGCCCTTGAACGGCTGCAGCGCGCCGTCGAGGGCGGTTTCTTCTGCTATCCCGCCATGGCCGCGGATCCCTGGTTGGACCCACTCCGAAAAAAACCCGCCTGCACCAGGCTGCTCAAACGTGCAGAACGAGAGCACCGGGAAGCCGCGTCGCTGTTCAAGGGACTCCACGGCGAGGAAATGCTGGGGCGATAGGGGACAGTTAACAGTTAACAGTTGGCAGTTAACAGTTGGGAGCGGTCGGTTCAACCGGTCGACGCAACAGTTGCCGCCAGCATAGCAGCCGGTGTTCTGAAGCCCAAGGTCTTGCGAGGTCGGGTATTGAGGCGACGGGCGATTCGGTTGAGCTGCGGTTGAGAGAAGGTCGAGACGTCTGTGCCCTTTGGGAAGTACTGACGCAGCAACCCGTTGGTGTTTTCATTGGAGCCACGCTGCCAAGGGCTTTGCGGATCGCAAAAGTACACCTGCACATTCGTGGCGACGGTAAAGGCCTTATGCGCCGCCAATTCGGTCCCGCGATCCCAGGTGAGGGAAGCCATTAAGCCGCGCGGAAGGTTTCGCGCTTGCCGGGTCAGGGCGCGCACGACGCTGCTCGTATCCTTACCAGCGACTCGGACGAGCAGGAGATAGCGGGAGTGTCGCTCGACGAGCGTGGCGACATGCGAGTTGGCCGTTCCGGCGAGCAGGTCGCCTTCCCAATGGCCGGGAATCGCCCGGTCTTCTACGGCAGCGGGGCGCTCGCGAATCGAGACCGCGTCCACGATCTCCCCGCGGCGCTGGCCGGCATTCGTCGCTGAGCGTGCCCGTCGCATCAGGTGGCGTCGGCGCAAGTGTTTTTGCAGCTGTTTTTTCAGGACGCCGCGACTTTGAATAAACAGACTCCGGTAAATCGTTTCGTGCGACACCTGCATCGCCGGCTGTCCAGCGTATGTGACCTGCAGCCAACCGGCAATCTGCTCTGGGGACCAGTCCGCCGCCAGCTTCTCGGCCACCACCCGCCGCAGTCCTGCCTCTGCCGCCAGTCGAACGTCTTCGGGCGTCGTTCAGCGGCCGCCGCGCGATACCGGGCCCGGCCACCATTGCGACCAACCTCCCGACTCACGGTCGAGGTGGGGCGCCCGAGTTCACAGGCGATCGATGCCAGGGAACGGCCGGCGGCGAGTTGGCGCGAGATTTCCTCGCGATCGGCTAACACCAATTGCCGTGCCGCTCGCCTTCGCGGCGGCGGCGCGATGCCCCCACGCGCCGCCAATACTTGAAACACCGCGCCCGGGACGCGATCTAACGATCGTGCAATTTCACTTTGCGATTCGCCGCGTTTCCACCGGGCCCACAACTCCGCTTTCTGACTGACCGTCAATCGGTGTCTTCGCACGTGTGGCATGATCCTCCATCACGTTGCGTTGACCGGTTGAGTACGCCGTTAACAGTTAACAGGTTTAGCGGCCCTCCCCCACCTGTTAACTGTTAACTGTTAACTGTTAACTATCACCTGTGTCTCATCTCAAACTCATCCCTTCCTCACCCCGCACCCATGGATACCGTGCGACCCGTGGGCGATGATGAGGCTCGAGATTCGCGACGGCCGTGGGGTCATGGTGAGCGCACGGCTTCAGCCGCAGAGAGAGGGATGTCATGTCACTGACTATTGGTTCGACGGCGCCGGACTTCACGAGCGAGACGACGCAGGGCCCCATCAGCTTTCATAACTGGCTGGGCAATTCCTGGGGTCTGTTGTTCTCTCATCCCAAGGACTTCACGCCGGTCTGCACGACGGAGCTTGGCTCGGTGGCGCGGCTCAAGTCGGAGTTCGACAAGCGCGGCGTCAAAGTCATCGGCCTCAGCGTGGACTCCGTGGAGAAGCACGCCAAGTGGTCCAAGGACATCGAAGAGACGCAGGGCATCGCGCCGAACTATCCGATGATCGGCGACCCCGACCTGTCCGTGTCCAAGCTCTACGGCATGCTGCCGGCCGACCTCGAAGGCAACTCTGACAACCGCACGGCCGCCGACAACCAGACGGTCCGAAGCGTCTTTGTCATCGGACCGGACAAGAAGATCAAGCTGACGATCTCGTACCCGATGACGACCGGACGCAACTTTCATGAGCTGCTGCGCGTGATCGATTCCCTGCAGCTCACGATGAACAGCAAAGTCGCGACGCCGGCCAACTGGGAACCGGGCGAGGATGTGGTCATCCTGGGCTCGGTGTCGGACGAGGATGCGAAGAAGGCCTACCCCAACGGATGGCGCGCGCCAAAGCCGTACATGCGCTTCGTGCCGGCGCCGAAGAACTAACACAGACGCTAACGGTCCAAGGGTGCGCATCCTTGGACCCTTGGACCCTTTTACTGCGCGATCGTAAATCCCACCGATGCCATGACCGTGTCCCATTTCAGGCGTAGCGTCGCGCTCGTGCCCGTCACGTCGGTGAATTCGTAGGTGAGCTGCTCCACGATGTACGGCAGCGTCTCCACCTTCATCGGCGCGCGCGCGACGTCTTTGTCCGGCGCATAGACAAACGCCTCCCAATTCCGGCTCCTCGACGGCACGTCGTCGGTCGCATTGGCCGGCTGGGACGAGACGATCAAGGTCCATTGCGCGGGTCCGGCCAGATCGATGAACAGCGTATATTCGCCGGGCGGGATCGTTTTGCCGGCGATGACGAGCGTGGCTTCGGTTCGCAGGCGCGTGAGGACGTTGGCGCCCGCTCGCCAGACCGCGGCACCGCCTTTGAGCGCGACGCCGTACGAGGCGCCCGATCCAAAGAGCGTCGTGCGCCCTCGACGAAGCGGGCGGCCGTACAAGATGTCAATCCATTTGCCGCTTGCGACACGCGCCGCCGGGGCGTCGTCTGGTTTCCAGACACCGGCCTGCATGGACGCCATGCCGTCGGGACTTGGGGAACGGGAAGGCGCGGGTGTTTGGGCGAAGGTCAGGGCGCTGGCCAGCGTTGCGATCGTCATCAAGAGGGTTAGTCGTTGCATGTGGATGCTCGGGGTAGAGGATGAGGGATTGACGGGATAACGGAATGACGGGATAACGGGATAACGGGATAACGGAACAAGGGCGGATGTCAGGCATACCGATGCCGTGCGATCAGCCTACCACTGCATACAATCTACCCGTGCCTGCACTCGGTGAAGGTTCCGGTCGCGTCATGCGCGCGGCGCAATGGGCTGCGCTCTCGATTCTTCTCCTGCAACCGAGCGGCCTGGCCCAGAGCGCGGCAAGCGGCCAGTCCACGGACTGGACCACATATTCCGGCGACCTCACCGGACAGCGACACAGCGCGCTGACGCAGATCGGTCCCGCGAATGTGGGCGAGTTGCGGCCGGTCTGGACGTTTCAGACCAGCGTGCTCGGCAAGTGGGAGTCCTCGCCGCTCGTCGTGAACGGCGTCATCTACGCGACCGGACCCGAGAACAGCGCGTGGGCGATTGAGGCCACCACGGGACGAACGATCTGGCGCTACCGGCGCGTGCTCCATCTGGAGGAGCTCAGCGTCTGCTGCGGTCCGGTCAATCGCGGGTTCGCGCTGTATCACGACAAGCTGCTGATGGTGACGCTCGACGCGCACCTCGTCGCGCTGGACATCAAGACCGGCAAGCCGATCTACGACGTCGCGATTGACGATTTCAAGAGAGGCTACACGGGCACGGCCGCGCCGCTGGTCGTCAAGAACAAAGTCATTGTCGGGATCGCGGGCGCCGAGTTCGGCATTCGCGGATTCATCGACGCCTTCGACGCGGACACAGGCAAGAAGGCGTGGCGATTCTGGACCGTTCCGCTACCGGCCGAGCCAGGCGGCGACACATGGCTGAAGGACTCCGCGCAGCACGGCGGCGGACCGACGTGGATCACCGGGACGTACGATCCCGATCTGAACCTGGTCTACTGGGGCACCGGTAACCCGTCGCCGTTGTACTTCGGTACCAAGCGATCCGGCGACAACTTGTTTACCAACTGTCTGCTGGCCCTCGATCCCGATTCCGGCAAGCTGGTCTGGTGGTACCAGTTCACGCCGCACGATACGCACGACTGGGACTCGAACCACGTGCCGGTGCTGGCGGACCTCGAGTTCGGCGGCGTGCCGCGCAAGGTCGTGATGGTCGCGAACCGTAACGGATTTTTCTACGTGCTCGATCGGACGAATGGCGCGTTCCTGCGCGGCACGGAGTTCGTGCACCAGACGTGGGCCAAGTCGATCGGCCCTGACGGCCGTCCCATCTCCCTCCCCAATTCAGAGCCGACGGCACAAGGAACCCTGACGTGTCCCGATTTTTTCGGCGCGACGAATTTCATGTCGCCCTCGTTCAATCCGGCGCTGGGGCTGTTTTTCGTAACCGCGCGCGAGACGTGCGGCGTGTATTACACAACCGAACAGGAGTTCGTCGAGGGACAACGCTACGAAGCGGGCGGGATGCGCCGCGGCGGCGCCGATCCCGGGTACGGCGCGCTCCGCGCAATAGACGTCGCCACCGGCGAGCGGAAGTGGGAGGTCCGGACCGCGCGTCCGTCACTGGCCGGCACGCTGTCCACCGCCTCCGGGCTCGTCTTCAGCGGCGACATGGACGGGAATTTCTTCGCGGTGGACGCGGCCACTGGCCAACGGCTGTGGAACTATCAGACAGGCGCGGCGATCTACGCATCGCCAATCACGTATCTTGTCGACGGGAAGCAGTACCTTCTGCTCGGATCAGGCACCACACTGACGGCCTACGCGCTACGGTGATGAGCGGCGAACGTCACTCATTCTTCGACCCGTCCGGCATTTCCACCGGCAGTGCTCGCACATGGATCGTGTCTTGCGCGAACCGCTGGGCCAGCGTGGCCGCGTAGGTTCGCCACCACTCCCTGTCGAATCGTTCAGTCACGACTTCCACCATCACCACATCGTCGGCCTCGACGTGACCGTCGGGTGCGGTCCACAGTCCCTTTGCGGGTGATCGGACGTAGGCCGTGACGCCGTTGAAACGATCGACCAATTCGCGTCGGGTCTCGGCGAGTGCGGTCGTGGCGGATTTCCCGCTCGCGGCTGTTGGTAAGAGCAGCTGGATCAAGACCATGTCAGGCCCATACAGGTCGGAAAAAGCATGTCGCGTACCAGCGTCCCACCCTCATAGCCGGAACTGCTTTGATGTTGCAGGAGCTTGGTTATAGCTATCTCCAACGCTCTGAGTTCGACATGTTGGTCCACCGACCGCGTCAACGGCCGGAAATCGGCGTCCTCAAACGGGCAGAGAGCTGGAGAGTGTGAGTAGTCTCAGACCACAACGGTCTGGCCTCGAGTCCGGCGAATTGATTCCATAGAACGGCAACGTAAGCCCCAGCCTACGCGAGTCCGGTCGGGGCACGGTTCAGCACTTGCATCTCGTGATGGCTGTTCCGAACGAGGCTGTCATGGATCCTCTGCTAGAACAAAAGCGGGTCCGGAAGTCGCTTGAGCGCGCCGGCTTTGCGATGTTTGTGACTCTTGACAATCAAGGCACGCCCAACGGCCGTCCGATGCTACCGCTCTGGCTGCCCCGCGATCCGAGCATTTATTTTTTGACGCATCAGGATTCGCGAAAGGTGGCCGAGATCGCTGAACGGCCGCGCGTCGTACTCACGATGATCAGCGACCACAGCTATTTCGTCGTGTTGGGAGCCGCGTACGTCTCGCGCGATCCCGCACTCATTCGACGGCTCTGGCATCCCAGCTATCGAGCCTGGTTCCCCGCCGGCAAAGACGATCGAGGAGCGACCGTAGTGCGCGTGGTCGTCGACAGAGTGAACTACTGGGACCCGCCCCGGAGCCAGGTGCTCCGGGTCGTTCAAGCGGCCTGGGCGCTCGTCACCGGTTCGGCCGTCGAGACTCCGATGAAGACGATCGACCGCTTGTGACGAAACTCATTGGCGAGCAGCTGCACTTCGTCCGGGAGATCACCGCTCGTCGGTTTACAGCGGTTTCGAGAAGCGTGTAGCAGTTTGCAGGCCGAATCTGCCGCAGCGCGACCGAGGGTCTGGCGCTCCGAGGGCGCGCGAGCGTGCGGCTGAGGCCAGCAAAATTGCTACACGCTTCTCGAAACCGCGCTACTCCCTCCGTAGCGCGTTCATGGGATCGAGACCGGCCGCACGACGCGCCGGCGCGTAGCAGGCGAATATGGCCGCCGCGATCAACACGGCCGGGATGGTCCAGAGCGCCACATCATCCAGTGCCGGCTGGAATTGGAGAAAGCGGCTGAGCAACGCACGAGAGGTCATCCAGGCCAGCAGCGAACCGATGACGAGCCCGAACGCAACGGGCCCAAGTCCCTCGAACACCATCATCCTCGTCACTGCTTTCCGGCTAGCGCCAAGCGCCAGCCGGATCCCGATCTCTCGAGTTCGCCGCAGGACGAGATCGGACAGCACCCCATAGAGACCGATGAGCGCGAGCACCCACGCAAAGAAACCGAGCAGGCTCGCGAGGGCGGCAGAGATCTCGAAGAACTGTGTATTCGATCCCGTCACCTGCGGGCCAGTACCGACGTTTTGAACGACGAGCCCGGCATCGATGGACCGAAGCGTTTGACGAATAAACCCGGCGGCCGCCTCAGGGTCGCCCGCCGTTCTGACGGTGAAGACGAGCCGTGAGCCATAGTCGTGATCGAACGGAACGTACACCTGTCCGGTTGATCGCGATCCGCGTGCAGGTGGACGGTAGATGTCGCCGGCGACGCCGATGATTCGGACCATCCGGGCGGACGCGTCGCCCAGTTGCAGGCTCATTTCTCGTCCGACGGCCTGGGTTGTGCCGAAAAGCGACTGTGCCGTCCAGGCATCGATGACGGTCACCCGGCCGGCCGGATCGGCTTCGCGCTCCCAGTCTCTGCCCGCGACCAGGCGCAGGCCGAAACTACGCAGGAGCGCGGGCGTGCCGGCGATCACTTCCGCATATCGCGGCCGTGAATCGTCGCCAGCCATCAGGCGGCCGCGCAAGAGTGATGATTGGCCCATGGGCAGGCCGTTCGCGACGCTAACGGCAGTGATGTGCTCCCCATTCGAAGTGCTCGACAGAAAACGCTGGACGATCTGGTCCGCTCGAGCCTGATCGTAGTGCTGCGCTTCGAAGTCCACGACAGCCGCCGCCAACTGGTTCAGTTCGAATCCGTAGTCTAGCGTCTTGATGCTGCGCAATTGCGAAGACGCAATGCCGGCCACGGCGAGCAGCGTCACGGCCGCCGTGATTTGCGCGCTAATGAGATACCGTCGCCCACGCCAGCGGGCTGTCGGACCCGACTGGCCGCCTCCGGCAAGTGTCGAACGCACGTCTACCCGAGTCGAGCGCAAGGCTGGGCCAATCGCTGTGACGAACAGTGCGAGAAATGTGGCCCCGGCCGCCACTGCCAACGCGGACAGATCGAGCGCGGGTTCGATGTGAATGATCCCGAAGGTGCCAGCCACGGGCACATCACGGCTCAGAATTCGGATCAGTACGACTGCGACGCCGAGTCCCGCCACGCCACCTACGCCCCCGAGAATCAGGCATTCGCTGATGGACTCGCGAATCACACGCAGACGCGAGGCGCCAAGTGAGAGACGAACGGCCAGTTCCTGCACGCGCCCGGACCCGCGCGCCAGCATCAGGTTGGCCAGATTCGAGCAGGCCACGAGCAGAACCATCGCCACAGACAGCATGAGTGCGGCCATCAGCGCACTAGCCAAACCGCCCGTCGATTCATTGATCGTGGTGTCGGCCATGGCTTGCGCCTGCCAGGGTTGCGGGCGCTGGCCTCGTACATCTGCCGGATTGGTCTCAGCGCGAGGCGGATGCGCGCGGCTGATCTGGTTGTCCAGCGCTGAGAGTTCCGCGCGAGCGTCATCGATCGTCCGGCCGGGCTTCAACAGACCTTTGACCAGCAGGAACCGCAGCTCAGGGTCGGACGGATCGAAGGTGATTCCTGGGCTTCGCCGATAGACAGCGGCCGCGGAAGACACGGGCACCCACAGGGCCGTCGGTGTCAGGCCGTTGTTGAACAAGCCCCGGAATGTCGCTGGCGCCACGCCGACGATGTCAAAGGTGTGTCCGTTGATTTTGATCACTTGTCCAGGCACGAAATCATCGCGTCCAAACAAGCGATGCCAGGTTGAGCGGCTGACGACCGCGACCGGAGCGGCCGTCGGCCCATCGTCGGCCGGCTGGAGAAGCCGGCCTTGCGTCGGCACCACACCAAGCAACGTGAAGTAGTCGCCGCCGACCATTTCGCCGAACGAAGTGGCCGACTCGCCGTTCGCGGAATAAGCCGCGCCAAACCAGGCCCAGGCCGTCGTGAGATCGAAGACGTGCTGACGTGCCCGGAAGGCTTCGTAGTCGGGCTTGGACAAACCAGCAAAGACCGGCGCGCCGGCAGGTCCGGCGTAGACGTTGACAATGCGATTGATGTTCGGCACGCCTGGCGCTGGCCCCAATACTCCATGCACCAGCGAGTAGAAGGCCGTCGTAGCGCCGATCCCCAAGGCCAAGGTCGCGACGCCGAACAGCGTGAATCCAGGCGATCGCAGGAGTCGTCGCAGCGCAAACCGCCAATCGGTCATGAGTCCGGTCCTCCAACGACGTGCGTGGATTCGCGCCGCACCAGGCAGAGACGACAGGACCTGCCACCAATACCAGGAGGTTGTGCGTGTGCGTGCATTCGGGGCATCTTCGTTCCGGCGCGCAAACTCCTCGTCGAGATCGCCCAGTACCGCGGCTCGCAGGTCGCCAGGAAGCGCGGACCGCAACAACCAGCGCGCCAGGGCCGGAGGTGTCACGCGCCGGCCTTACCACGCCGGAGCGACAGCCCCGACCACATCCGCATCTGGGCTCGCCTGGACTCCTGGAGGGCCTCTGTGCCAGCCGGCGTCAACGTGAAGAACCATCGTGCGCGGCCCGCGCTCTGATCGTGCCGCACCCGGACCATGTTCTTGTCGGTGAGCCGGTCCAGTGTCGCGTAGACGGCGCCGAGCGACGTCGAACGGCCGGCACGCGATTCGATCTCCCGCCGAATCCGCATCCCATAGGCATCGTCACCCAGCCGGGCGACGGCGAGCATGACGATCTGTTCGAATTCTCCGAGGTAATCGCCGCGCATGCGCGTAAGTTCTACAACATAGAATTACGAAGGTCAACGCGATCGGTTAACGGGTGGTCCACCGGTCCTTCCTCAGGTCCAGAACCTGGACGTAAAACGATCACTCCTGACGCAGCGTGGTCGCCGGATCCACGCGGGACGCCTGGCGCGCCGGCAGCCATGTCGCGAGAGTGGCCGCGGCGGCGACAAGCACCACGACCGTTGCGTAGGTCGACAGATCGATCGCCTGCACGCCGTAGAGCTGAGACTGCAGCCACTTCGACAATGCGACAGCGCCGAGGAGACCCAGCGCCGCGCCCACAAACACAAGCCGCATCGCCGAACCCAGCACGAGTTGCCGCACCTGGCGGTGGCGCGCGCCGAGCGCCAGTCGGATCCCCATTTCGCGTCGCCGGCCCGCGACGAGGAAGGCCATGACGCCGTACAGTCCGGCCATCGCCACAGCAAAAGAAAGGAGCGCGAAGCCTCCCACGACGCGGGCGGCGAGCAATCGATCGAGGTTGGCCGCCGCGTACGCCGCATCTACCGCTTTCACGTCGAGCCCGAAGCGGGTATCCAGCTTGCGAAGGTCGCGTTCGATCGTTGAGGGATCAACGCCGGGATCCAGGCGCACCAGAAAGTCGAGGAACATGAAGATGGCGCCTTCCCTGGGCACGTTTGGTCGCGGTCCGGGCTGATCTGCGGGCGGCGGTCCCTGCGTGACATGAGTCAAGCCTGGCTTGGACGACGTGGGAGTTCTGCGCGGCACATAGAGTTCGAAGTAGCTGTCATAGCCGGCCTCACCGGGCTTCTGCGCCGTGTAGCGCACGTGGTTCACCAGACCGATGACGGTCAGCCACGGCTGATTCGGTTGCGTCCGCAAGTGATGGCCGATCGGATCGACACCAGGCCAGAACTTTTCGGCCAGGGCCGCTGTGATCACCACATTCGTTGGATCTTCACCAGCCCCGAACGTCCGGCCACGCACCGGCTTCAGCCCCATCGTTTGAAAGAACGTCTCGTCAACGGTTCTGAGGGCAAACGTCGTCGGCGTCGTGAGCGGCGGTCGGTCATCGACCTCGGTCAGGCTTCTGATGGTCATCCCAACATCGAAGACACTCTGTGACCCGTCGGTCATGGCCAGGACGCCGCGCCGTTGCGTCAGGAGATCCAGCGTACGTGTGCGAAGTGATGCCACTGCACCCGGCGCCGCGTAGACGGCTGTCGGTAGCGTCATGTCGATGCTGACGATGTTGGTGCTGTCGAAGCCTTTGTCCACGCCGATGAGCGCTTCGTATGTCCGCGTGTACAAGACGCCGCCGATCATCAACACGATCGCGAGCGCCACTTCGATCATCGTCAGCGCCTTCCGGACCGTGGCCGTGCCGCGGGCCGCGGATGTCTGGTGAGAGCCCTTAGACAGCGTGCGTGCCACGCTTTGGCGGGAGATGTGCCAGGCAACGGGCAGTGACACCGCAAGCCAGGCCAGTCCGGCGAGCCCGACCATGAACGCCAGCGCTCGTGGATCCAGGTCCACCGGATTGACCGCGAATCGTGTCAAGCGGGCCGGCAGCCACTCACCCACCTGAGTCTGAAGCGTGTGAACGCCCCACCACGACAGCGTTGCCGCTCCGCCGACAATGGCTGCGCCTTCGATGACGCCCGTGCGCACAAGGTTCGACGTCGTCGCGCCAAGCGCGATCTGGATGCCGAGCGTACGCGATCGGTTCATGGCGCCGGCGATTTCCAAGCTCACAACGTTTGCGCACGCGATGATGAGCAGGCACAGCCCCGCGCCGATCAGCGTGAGGACAAGCGCGCGCGGTGCCATCGTGGCCGGCAGAATAGGCACCGCCTGGAGTTCCCCACTCGCTGGAACGGAGGCCGTCCCGGCAATCGCCGCGCTCATGGCGGCCAGTGACGGTCCCACGTTCTCTTGCGTCATACCCGGCGCAAGCCGCGCGGCTGCGAAGATCGCGCCGGTGGTCGCACGGCGATAGTCCAGCGGGCGGTAGATTCTGGCGGTCGAGTCCGGAAACTGAAACTCACGCGGAATCACGCCGACGACGAGCAACGGGTCGTCGGAGGTGGTCAGCTCGCGACCCACGGCCTGTGACGCCGCGCCAAATCGCTCGGCGGCGAGGTCTTCGCTGATCAGCGCGGTACGGACGTTCGTTTGGGCCGCATCGGTTTCGGTGAGCATTCGGCCCGACAGGGGTTTTCCGCCGAGCATCTCGATCAATCCAGGCGTGACAAACGTCGTCGGTACCTGTTTCGGCGACACCGGGTCCATGATGAATGTGTACGTGCCTCGGATGTAGGCGTGAACGTCCTGAAAGACATCGTGCCGGGCGCGCAGGTCGTCGAGGAGTGTTGGCGGGGAAAGCAGCAATGTCTGAAGGGACCGGTGCGGGATCCGGACGACGAGGCTCACGAGTCGGTCGGGATCTCGGTATGCGACCGGCCGGAACAGCAACGTGTCGGCGACGGCAAACAGGAGCGTGTTGGCCGTCAGCGCGAATCCCAGCAGAGCGATGATGAGCGGGGCGCGCCAGGTTCGGGCGCGTAAGCCACGCGCCGCCCACAGCGCATCGGTCTTCCAACGCTGCCACACTCGTGGAATCCAGACGTCGCGGGACTCCTGCCTCGCCAGTGTCGCGTTGCCCAATTGGCGCGCGGAACGCCATCGTGCCTCTTCCGGTGATTCGCCCGCGGCGCTGAGGTCGCGCTCAGCCATCGCGCGATGGGTTTCGATTTCCTCCGCCAGCTCGCTGTCGAACCTGCGGTACTTGATGCGCGCGCGCACGTGTCTCAGCCAGGCGGGCATGGTGCGTCACGCGGTCCGCAGGACGCGCTGGATGGCGGCGACGAGTTGGTCGAACTCGCGGCGCTCGGCTGCGAGCTGCTTCCGGCCCGCACGCGTCAAGCTGTAATAGCGCGCGCGGCGATTGTTCTCCGAGGCGCGCCACTCGGCGTCAACATAGCCATTGAGCAGCAGCCGCTGCAGCGCCGGATAGAGTGAACTCTCGCCGACCTGCAGGACGTCCCCGGACAAGAGCTTCAACCGCTGGGCGATGCCGTACCCGTGCATCGAATCGCCCGCCAGAATCCGCAGAATCAGCAGGTCCAGCGTGCCGGGCAGGAGATCGGGAACTGCGTCCGCCATAGGCCTCTCCCATCGTTAGACGATGGGAAGATACCGAAGGACGGCGGGAAAGGCAAGGTCCAGCGGCTGCCCGACCGAGTTGAGGAGCGTACGCTTCAGTGTCGGCGCCGGCATTCGGGTGGCGTTGCCCCCATCAGGACGCTTCATCGGCGATACCGGCGCGCGAATCTGGAGCGGCTGATTGACCGTCTGCCCTTCGGCCAGTGTGACGCGCACGCTTCCGGCTTCCAGTTGATCGAGAAATCCCGGCACCTGCCAGTCGTTGTCATCGACGTCCTGAATCGCGGTCAAACGGTACTCGCCGGCTGGAAGCCCCTTGAGCGTGAACGATCCGTCGTTGCCGGGCCGTACCGCCAGGATGCGCCGCGAATACGGAATCCACAGCGCGTGATCGACGGGAAAGGCGATGACAAACACATCAGACATGGGCGCGCCAGCGGCCGTCTGCAGCGTGCCAGTGATTTGCGCCGATCGATCGCTGATCGTGATGACCAGCTTCGCTTCGCCCGATCCGGAAATCTGAAAGTCGCCATCGAGCAAGTCCCGATCGCCCAGCATCGCGGTTTTCGGCGCCCACGGCGCGCGTTCGATCGGCGGTCCGAACACGATGAGCCGGAATCGTCCCGGCGGCATGCCCACGATCGTGAACGTGCCGTCAGCGGCCGCCACCGCGGGCGGCGCGTACGCAATGTCCAAGAGTGGATCGGTTGCCGACAACCCCCGCGCCGACGCCGGCGACAGAAAGACACGAAGTCCGACCGGTGATGGCGGCGACTGGGATGAGCCCTCAATCACGACGCGGCCCGCGATCGTGAGGCCCGGGGCAAGCGTGAGTGTCACGCCGCCCAGGTCTCCGCTTCCAACAGACAGCAGCGACTCCGCCCAGAGTTGAGGGCCCGCAGGCCCTGGCGTCACGAAGCCCGGAGTTGGAGGCGGAGCGGGACCGGCCGACGCGCGCGCGACCACGCGATACTGCCCCGGCGTCAGGCGCGGGATCCGAAACGATCCGTCCGCCCCAACAGTTCCACTCACCATGCGTCCGCGCAACGCGCTGCGCGGGTCAACTATCTCCGACATCTGCACGGTTCCACCCGCACCTGGCGTCCCGTCCTGGCGCAGCACCGTTCCGGAAACCGTACTCGTTGCGATGGGTCTCACCGTGAAATCGATTCCATCGAGTTCCTGGCCAGCACTCAGCGTCAACACCGTGGCTTGCGTCACCGACGCGACTCCCGGATACAGGGCCGGAAACGTATCCATTGCCGGTGGATTCGGAGATGGCGTGAGCGCTTGATCGGCGGCTTGGCCTGCCAGTTGTCTTCGCACGGCCTCGAAGATCGCGTCGACATCCGCGTCGCGAGGCGGCGCAGCGGTCGGGCTGCCTCCTGGCAAGATCGCTGAAACCACGTACGCGCCTGGTTCCAATCCGAAAATGCGAAACTCTCCGGCGGCATTCGTCCGTGTGCCGTTATTGGCGAGCGTCAGCAGCGTCGGCGCGGTAGGACGCGCCGGAAGCACGCGAACCGTCGCACCGGGCGCAGGCCGGCCGATCGCATCGCGAATCACGCCACTCACAACGGCACCCCGCCACAACCGCACCGTCAATCCGGAGACGTGCGCGCCAGATGCGACTGCGATCGGCGTGCCCGGCCTGGCGGGTCGCTTCGCCCCATACATCGACGTGACGTAGCCCGGACGCGCGACGGTCAGTTGAAATTTCCCCGGTGGCAGGCTGTCGATCGCAAAGCTTCCGTCGTCGCCGGTGATGGCGCCGCGGCTCGGCCGCAGGCCGTCGCCCGTGAGCGTCACCACCACTCGTCGCACCGGCTGCGCGGGCTCGGCGTCGTCCATCACCCGGCCGGCGATTGACCCACTCATCACAGGAGTCTGGGCGGGCGCGGCAGCCACCAGCCGCGAAGCCGCGGTGGGCGCGAAAACCACAACCGCGAGGCTCACGCAGATGCCGACCACGCGCACAGTCATTTTCCGACGCGCTGAACCGCGAGCGACACGGAAGTCGTCCCGCCCCATTCGAGCTTCACGCGTGTGGCGAACGGAGTGGCGGCCGCGAGGAACTTGGGATCAAGTCGACGCTCGTATTCCCCAGAGTCGACGGCGATCAGAAAGTACTCGCCGGCAGCAAGTCCCTGGACCGAAAATCCGCCCGCGGAGTCCGTGCGAGCTTGTCGAAAACCCGTCGCGTCAAATCCATAATTCGTCCACCGCTGCCGATCAGCAGGGAATGCCATAACGACGACTGGCTGATTGGCCGACTGCGCCACCGTACCCTTCACAACCGGTCGCGCCTTGTCAGTGAGCGTGATCACAACCTCGCCACTGTCCTGGCCATCCGATACGTCGATGGGCGATGACGTGACGTCGCGTCCGCCCAGCGTGACCGACGCGACGCGATATCCCGTGGCCCCGGTGATCAGGTACGAGCCCGGCATCACGTCGATGGAGAACCGATAGGTGAGGCCCTGCGGCTGCGCCTGCGGGTCGCCAAGATAGCCCGAAAGCGGATCACCGTCGGCCTCGTCTATCGTCAAGCGGATTCCGCGTGCGGGCGACGGCGGTGCGGCACCGTCGGCAAAGACTATTCGGCCCGTTATCTTCGGCAACGGCCGCAACGTAAGAGTGACGTCACTCTGGTGCCCGCCGCCGACCGACACTTGGCTTCGGCCCCACACGGTGGCGCCCGCACCGTAATGATGGAGAAACTGCACGTTCGTGTTGTACGTGCCGACGGCCGCGCCGCCGCCCGGGAATCCAGGCGCGTCAGGTACTCGAATCCCGGGATCGCCTCTGGTCAGGTCCGTGACCGACGACTGCGCAATCAGCGTGTATGCGCCTGCTGGCACATTGAGGAATGTAAACGAGCCGTCCTTCTCCAGCGTCGTCGTCGCCGCTTCGGATCCGAACCCCAATCCTTCGCTGCCAGTCGGCATCAGCCTCAGCAAGAGGCCCGGAGATACCGCACCTTCAGCATGGCCGTGTACGTGAAACGCGGGCTCCGGCTGCAGCATGAAATCCACACCCGATCGGCTACGTCCGTACCCCACGTCGATGCGCTCGGCGTTCGAGAAGCCCCGGCTCGATGGATAAAACACGGCGGCGTACGCGCGCGGCCGGTCCGCCGACGGCGGCGGCGGCGTGCCGAAGTTCGTAATCGCCAGCCGGTGTTTCGCGTCGACATCCACACCGGGCGCGGTGACGAACGCGCCGTAACCCGCGCCGACAGCGCCATTCACAATGCCGCCAATCGGCCGGTCGATCGGCCGTTCTTCCACGCTGTCCGGCACGGTGGATTGCACGGACAGCACGCTCACCATGTACTCTCCCGGCTCGATGCCCGTCATCACATACATCCCGCGATCGTCGGTCGTCGCGAGCGGGCCGCCCACCAGGCGATCATGGCCCGCGATGGGCATGACGGCAAAGGCGCGGACCGCGACGCCGATCATGGGCTCGCCAGCCTCATCGACGACGCGGCCTGAGATTGACGGAGGTCGAAACAGCGAAATCTTGAGGTCCTGGACCCAGCGTCCATTCACGATGGGGACCCGGGTTACCTGATTGAGCGACACGCTGTCACTCGGCTCTGATTCTCCATAGTTGGCCCCAAGGTATCCGGACGCGCGAGCGCTGAGGATGTAGTCGTCGGCTGGTGGCAAACCGCCGAAAATGAAGCGGCCCTTGGTGTCGGTAATGAAACGGCGCGGGAAGCCGTCAGCAGGTTCGATCCTCGAGACCGTGACGACCGCGGTTGAGATGGGTTGCCCACCCGTCGCGTCGACGACGACCCCGCTGACGGCCCCGCCTGTCGTGCGTGGCTGTTGGGCAGCCAGCGGCAAGGCCAGCCCGGTCAGGACCGCGATGGTCAGCAACGACCTCATAAGGCAGACGGTCTTTCGACGGCCTGCAGTGTAGCAAGCTTGAGTGAGCCCCTATCGCCGTCGGCGAAGCCGTGCTTGAAGATTCGGTTTGCGCCCTCTGCTGACGGCGAGCGCCGTCCCGTCCTCCAGCAGCAACGTCCAGTTGCCTTTGGACTGTGGCCGCAACTCCTTCACACGATCGAGATTCACGATCGCCGAGCGATGCACGCGGACGAACTGCGATTCGTCGAGCATGCCTTCCAGCGCCGTGAGTGATTCGCGGATTAGGTGCGCGCCGGTCTTCGTGTGCAGGCGCGCGTAGTAGCTGTCGGCTTCGATCCACAGCACGTCCTGGGTGCGCACCGGCACGACGCGTCGGCTCTCTCTGACCAGGAATCGCCCGAGCGCGGCTGAATCCCGTCGAACGTGTTCGGCGGCGCGTCGGCGCTCGATTGCCCTGCGCTTCCCTCGCTCGAGGGCCTCCGCGAATCGATCGTCGCTGAACGGCGCCGGCAGATAGTCGATGGCTGCCTCGTCCAACGCGTCGGGCGTGTGCGACGGATGCGCGGTAATGAAAACGACCGGCGGCATGGCCGCCGGGCCGATGGCCCGAATGACGTCGAAACCGGATCGGTCGGTCAGACGGATGTCGAGGAGCACAAGCTCGGGCCGTGTCTGTCGAATCGCGGCAATGGCATCGGCGGTACTGGTGCTCGATCCGATGATGCGGCAATCAGCATCCGCTTCGACCAGGCCGCTCAGGATCCCCAATGCGAGCGGTTCGTCGCCGACGACAAGCACACGAATCGGGGGCGAGTCAGGCTTCGCGCCCGGTTCACGCGCGCTCTCGCGAGATGTCATGTTCGTCCTTGCTCCTTCCGCGCTGTTGACTGCTCCAATCGTGGTGACTAATTGGGGGGGGAAGATATTGTCTGCAGGTCGCGGTCGTCCTTGTGACGTTAGCCAGCGTGGTTACACCCGGTCCTCCCCGATGCGGCATGAGGGAGCCGCATCGTTTAGTATGCTTACGTCACATCTGATTCTTCAGTTCCTCACGTCCGGCCCGCGTCGCGGTGAATCCGGCACGTGTGCCCGTGGTGACCGCCCGCGAGCCCTTCGGTCGGGGCGTGAACGTACAGAACTCCCAATTCGATCTATAGACGCATTGACACCGACTGTGGTTGTCGCGATGTGCGTCAGAAAATGATCGGGCGACAGGCCGGAGACTCTTAACGATCCGTTAACAACCGAGTCGATCGTGGCGCGTCGACTGCGCCATTCGCAGCACTATGCCGCGATTGGCTGCATTCCAGGATTTTTTCAACACGACCCGGTCTATAAGGACGAGAAGGAGGAAAGCAAGAATGTCTAGACGACTGGGATGGCTAGCCATCCTGTCGCTGGTGTGTGCGTGTATTGCGGCACCAGCCTTCGCACAGGGCGCCTCGACTGCGACCACAATCAGTGGCGTCGTGAAAGACAAAGACGGTCCCGTCCCGGGCGCGACCGTCGAGCTGATGAATGCGGCAACTGGTGAAAAATTCACGCCAGTCGTGACGAACGAACAGGGAGCGTACTCGTTCCCGGGCGTGGTGGCCGGCAAGTACAAGGTCACCATTTCCATGCAGAACTACAAGAAGGTGGAGACGGACGTCACCGTCCTTTCGGGCACGCCTGCCGCCCTGAACACGGTTCTCGAGGTCGGCAAGATGACCGACACCGTGACCGTGACCGCATCGAGCGATCTGGTCCGTGCCGACACACCGACGATCAGCCAGACGGTGAACGCGGACTTCATTCAGACGCTGCCGAGGAACGACCGCAACGCGCTGACGTTCCTGATCTTTCTGCCGGGCGTCACGACGACCGGCGGCGCGAACAACGCGCGCAATGGCACGACGATCGCCGGATTGGACAATTCGCAGTTCAACATCACGATCGACGGCATCACGACGAGCGCCCTGAACAACAACCAGGGGTTCTTCACGAACGTGACGCCACGCCTGGACGCCGTTGAAGAAGTGACGCTGACCAGCTCGGCGGCCGGCGCGGATGCGTCCGGCCAGGGCGCGGTACAGGTGCGCTTCGTGACCCGCTCGGGCACGAACAAGTTCGAGACGAGTCTGTACGACTTCACGCAGCACGCGTCGCTGAACAGCAACACGTTCTTCGGCCGGCTGGCCGGTCTGCCCGTTCCCCAGGCGACCAACCAGACGTACGGCGGCCGCGTCGGCGGTCCAATCATCCTGCCGCACTTCGATGGCCGCGGGAAGGCGTTCTTCTTCTTCAACCACGAAGAGGTCTACAACCCGACGCAGGTGCTGCGCACGGGCCGCACGATCATTCGTGAGTCCGCGCTGAACGGCAACTTCACTTATGGTCCGCAGGGAGCCTTCCAGACGCGCAATGTCCTAGCGATCGCCAACGCGTCCGGCATCCCCGGCGTCAACGGCACCACGGACCCGACCATCATCAACCTGCTCAAGGCGATCCGCCAGGGCGCGACGACCGACCCGGACGGCACCGTTACGGAGCTCGTGACATCCCCGAACACGGCCAACTACGACCACCTGGCCTTCAGCAACAGTTACAACCACACACCGACGACGAACATCACGGTGAACCTCAACTCCAAGAACCGCCTGCAGGGCTCGTACTACTACCAGTCCTTCCGGACCACGCCGGACACGCTGAACACCGCGGAACCCACGTTCCCCGGCATGACGGTCTTCGGCGAACAAACATCGTTCCGTACGACCGCGTCCTTGTCCCTGCGGTCCACGGTCTCGACGGCCATCGTCAACGAAGTGCGCGGCGGCTGGCAGTATTCGCCGATCAACTTCTTCGGCAACATCACGCCGGCGCAGTACGCCAACATGGACGGCTACGCGATTTCGATGCCGTTTGGGTTGACGCAGGCCTGGCCGACGGGCTTCGGCAACGCGCCGGAAATCTCGAAGACGCCCAATTACACGATCTCGGATCAGTTCAACTGGCTGAAGGGCGCGCACAGCTTGCAATTCGGCGCGGACTACACGCTGGTGACGGACTCGTACGATGACCGCAACGTCGTGCCGTTCATGAGCATCGCCTTCCAGACGAACTTCGATCCGGCAGCGGCGATCTTCAACACGACGAACTTCCCTGGGGCCACCCAGACGGAGTTGAACAGCGCGGCCGCCCTCTATGCTCTGTTGACGGGACGCGTCTCGTCGATTAGCGCGACGGGCCACTTGAATAATGAGGGCACGCAGTACGTCTACAACGGCGTGGACTACGCAGCGTTGAAGCAGGACGATTACTCCTTCTACGCGCAGGACACCTGGCGCTGGAAACCGACGGTCACCTTCACCTTGGGTGCGCGGTACCAGTTCACGCTGCCGATGACGTCGCAAGTCGGCCGATTCAGCACGATCAGCACCTCGGATGCGTGCGGCCCCTCAGGCTTCGGGCAGGGACCCACGGCCGACGGATCGGACAGCCGGTTCTGCAATATGTTCAACCCGGGCGTCTTCAACAATCCCGGGCTGACCCAGCCGGTCTACGTGCCGTACAGCTCGGACACGAAGGGCTACAGCACGGACTTCAACAACATCTCCCCGGTGGCTGGCATTGCGTGGCGGCCCAATGTTCAGAGCGGGTTCCTGCGCAAGGTCTTGGGTGATCCCGAGCTCGCGACGATCAACGGCGGGTTCACGCGCAGCTTCGTGCGTACTCGGATGGACAACTTCCTGAACATCTATCAGGGCAACCCGGGCCAGACGACGCCCGCCACCCGCAGCACAGCGGTCGGCGCGTTCCCGATCGTGCCGGCCGGCGAGTCGTGGCCGATCCTCCTGAGCCAGAAAGACCGTCTCGGGCCGCCGGCGGGCATGCTGACGAGTCCGACGTTCCCGATCAACGCGACCTTCGGCAACGGCGCCTGGTTCTTCAACCCGGACATCCAGGTTCCGTGGACCGATTCCTGGAACGTGAGTTTCCAGCGGTCGATCACCAAGGACACGGTCGTCGAGTTGCGCTACCAGGGCAACCGCGCCTACAACGCCTGGACCATTGAGAACTGGAACGCCACGAACGTCTTCGAGACGGGCTGGCTGACGGGCCGCAATGGCGTGGGCCTGCCGAACGGCGAGTTCGAAAAGGCGCAGGCGAACCTGCGCGCCAACGTCCTCGCGGGCAAGGGCTCTACGTTTGCCTATACCGGCATCCCGGGCACCGTGCCGCTACCGATCCTGCTCGCCCACTTCAACGGGCTGTGCCCGTACGGCTCGGGCGATTCGTGCGCGGCCGCCTCGGACCCGAACAACTACAAGGGCAACATCTGGACCAATTCGACCTTCACCGGTCAGTTGAATCCATATGCGCCGAATCCGTCGGGCTTTGCATCGAACTTGTATCTGTCGACGTCCACGACGGTCGCCTCGGGCGTCTCGACGCGGTTCTTCAACAATGCACTGGCGGCCGGCTACCCGTCGAACTTCTGGCAGCTCAATCCGCAGTTGAACGCGATTGAAGCTGAAACCAACAGCGCCAACCACCCGATGAACCACCTGGTCACGCTCCAGGTGCGTCGTCGTCTGGCGGCGGGCCTCGCGGCGCAGCTCAGCTACACGTGGCAGCGGAACATCTCGGGCTCGCGCCTGGACTTCCACCTGCCGCTACTGGACCTCGAAACGGACGGTGTGCCGCATGCCATTCAGACCCTCTGGACGTACGACATCCCGGTGGGTCGTGGCAAAAAGTACGGTGCGAACATGAACGCGTGGATGGACGGCATCGCGGGCGGCTGGCAGTTCTCCGGCACCGCGCGCTTCCAGCGCCAGTCGTTCCATATTCGCAACGCCGTGCTGGTGGGCATGACACCGAAGGAAGCCCAGGACGCCTTGAGTGTCATCCGCTACGTGACGGACCCGGTGACCGGCGTGGTCACGGTCTTCAACATGCCGGAAGACATCTACACCAACACACGGTTGGCGTATGCCACCGACCCGACACGGCCGACCTTCTACGTGCCGGGCTCGGAACCAAACGGTCCGCTGGCGACGCCGACGGCCGACGGTACCTACCGGTACTTCGCGCCGGCCGGCGGCCCGCAGCCCGACGGCTCGACGTGTAACTTCGTGTTCACGGGTGATTGCAACACGCCGACCCTGTATTTCCTGGGCCGGTGGTTCGGGGAAATGGACTTCCGTCTGGCCAAGCAGTTCCAACTGCCGGGCAAGGCGCGGTTCGAGTTCAGTGCCGAGGTCTTCAACGCGACCAAGGCCATCAATTTCCCGAACGTCATCAACCCGAGCACCAGCGCGAACGCGTTCCGCATCACGTCCACGCAGAGCGCGGCCCGCACGGCCCAACTCGTCTGGCGCGTGAGCTGGTAGACCCCTGACGATCAGCGCGAGCCTCCCCTCGCGACTGAGCGTTCGACAAAAGCCGGCCGGGTCTCTCCTGAGGCCCGGCCGGTTTTTCTTTGTCGCGTCGCTGGGAGGCAGAAAATAAGCGAGTCTGACTTACAGGTGCCGCAACGCGACATTCGGATCGACACGGGCAGCCCGCCTGGCCGGCAGGTAACAGGCCAGCCCGGCAGCCACAATGAGCGGAATGAGCGCAATCACCAGCGCCACCGGATCGATCGCTGTCACAGGTTCGGTGAACCAGGGCTGCATGCCGAGCCGAGCGCCGGCCGCCATTCCAAACCCTAAGACGATTCCTTCGAGCACCGGTCGACTACCGTCTCGAACTACTAATCTGATCAGTCGTTCCGGATCTGCCCCGAGCGCTGCTCGGACGCCGAGCTCGCGCGTTCGACGAGCCACGACGTGATCGAGCACGCCATAGAGACCGGAGACCGCGAACGCGAGAGCGAGAAAAGCCAGCGATCCAAATCCCACGGTGAAATAGCGCAGCACGACGGCAGGTCCGACATCAACCGTGTCCGCGCGTCCGACAAACGCGACCGCGATATCGGGATTGATCCGCCGAAGCGTACGGCGAACCGAGACGGCCAGCGGCCGTGGGTCGGCTCCATCCATCGCGCGTGTCAGGATCTCGATGGACTGGTTGTTCTCAAATCGTTGTGCGAACGGCAGGTACAGCACGTCGTCGATATAGTCTTTGGTGCCGCGGACATTGTGGATGTCGGCAGCGATGCCGACGACCGCGGCTCGTGTGACCGCGTTCGCGCCGGCTCTTAGTTGCAGTTCGTGTCCGACGGCATTTGCTGTTCCAAATAGCGCGCGGGCCTGCGACTCGTTCAGAATAACGACGGCTGGCGATCCGACTCTGTCGCCATTCTCGAAGCCGCGCCCGGCGACCAGTGCTAATCCGACCGTGCGAAAGAAGGCCGGCGTGACTGAGATGGCGCGAGCTGTGTGCGCGGCGACGCCGCTTCCGAACGTGGATCCCTCGGGGGAAACGTCCATGATTTCCGCGAAACGCCGATCGGAGGCCGCTGCACTCACAACGGCTCCGGGCAACGCGCTTGCGGCCTCGAGGAGATCGTCGACGGTTTTGCGTACCGTCGGCTCAGAGGCAGACTGAATCGCGAAGGGCACGCTCACGAGAGCGACCCTGTCAAGCGACGTCCCTGCCTGAGTGGACAGGGCCAGCCTGGGCAACTGGCGCACGCACAGCGCTGCGACGAGTAACAGCGCGACTGTCACTCCCATGTGCAAGGCAATCAAGTTGCTGCGCCCGCGCCACCGGGGCGAGGCGCCCCCGGCTTGATCGGCGACGACCATTTTGGCTTCCTGGCGGCGCGTCAACTGAAGGGCAGGAGCCAGGCCCGCCACAAGGAGGCACAGCAATGCCGCGAGAAAGACGGTAAGCACCGTGACGCCGTCCAGGTGGGGATCGATGCGGTACTGCGGCACGTCGCCGAAGACAGCGCCGACTGTCGAGGCGACCAGGGTCACCAATCGATCGGCCACAACCAGTGCGCCGACGGTGCCCAACCCCGCGACAATGCCGTACTCGATCAGCTGACTGCGCACTAACTGCCAGCGTGAAGCGCCAATCGCCAAGCGAAGGGCGAATTCGTTCCGGCGGCTGACGCCCCGCGATAGCGCAAGATTCCCGAGATTCGTGCACGCGACGATAAGAACCAGTGCAGGCAGGAGAAGCACGGCTCGCATGACGTCTCCTGACTGGGCGAAATCGAGACGCTCATTCGAAATGGAGGCGCGCCAGTCTCTCGTCGGTTTGGAATAGTTACCGGCACCCACTGGCAGGCCTGGCAATGGCTCGGCCTGGTCGATCCGGTCGCCAACGATCCGGATTTGCGATTCAGCCTTGGCGACGGAGTCACCCCTCGGCAGACGACCGACCATCTTTAGCCAGCGATGGTTTCGGTTGCCCCGGTCCTGCCGAGCCCACGGCGGTGCCACCGCGGACGCTTGGACAAGCGGTATCCACACGTCTGGCGATGCGAATCCCGGATGCGGCTGGAGCCCTCGGTATGATTCGGCGACGACTCCAATGACTTGAAAGGGACGGCCCGCCAGCCGGATTGAGCTCCCGATGACCCGGGTGTCGTGAGCCAGTCGACGGCGCCACACTGAGGCCGATAAGACCGCGACTGGTGGCGCCGCTGGGTCATCATCGGCGGGTTCGATCAGTCGCCCGCGCTCTGCGTGCAAGCCGATGGTCGAGAAATAATCGCCCGATACAAGCTCTCCGACGGCAATTTCTGACGTTCCAGCCATCACGAGCGCGTTCGTGAAGCTCGCCCATCCAGCGGTGGCTTCAAACGCGTGACTTTGAGCACGCAGATCCTGATAGTCGAGCCACGAGAGATCGACGGGATACAGCGCACCGGTCATGGCCGAACGCTTGGAAATGATCACGAGCGAAGAAGCATCCCGCAGGCCGAGGTCCGTCCGCATTCCGGCGCGCAAGAGTGAGTACACGCCTGCGACGATCCCAATCGCCAGTGACAATGTCACGATTGCAAAGGCGGTGAACGCGGGCGTTCGGCGCAAGCGACGAGCAGCGTGAACGACATCACTCAACATGTGCCCGTCCCATCGGCCAGGTGCATACTGTCATAGGACGCTATGACAGTTCCCCTGGTTTGTCGGCCTTGTGGCCATCAGTCTTTAGATGTGGCACCTGAGTCTCTATGGCTGTCAGGAAAGGACGGAAAGGGCCGCGTTACACGTTCGACGACCTGTCGCGGATCGAGCGGCTGGGTCGCGGGGTTACTCTGGAAAATCGCCCGTTAACGCCGCGCCCTTGCTTGCGGGTGTTCGACCGGTACTGTTAAGTTTGTAAGGTTCCAGCCGTCGCGTTGTGACCTGTTGGGAGGTCGTTCAACGGTAGGACAGCAGACTCTGACTCTGCTTATCGGGGTTCGAATCCCTGCCTCCCAGTTACCTCGCTCGACCCAGTTCTCGCTCGGTAACTGGTCGGCACGTCTTGCGGGGAAGCGCCGCGACACGCTTCGCGTCCCGCGAGCGGTTCCGAATCCCTGCCTCCCAGGCATTTTCGAGTTTCTTCTAGGTTGCTCGCCGGTTAGTGGTCTCTTTCTATCCGTTTCGTGTGTCTGCTGACGAGGGTGCCGGCGAGGCTTCGCTCCACGGGTCCGGGACGTCGATCCGCGACCGGTTCGCAGTTGCACCAGTGCCTGCTGGGGAATAGTCTTGAGCCCCGGCTCGAAGACTTCGAGCCCGGGGAATGGCGGACGGTCTCACCCACGGGGTTAGTGCCAGGGAGAAGGAATGGTCGTTCGGGCCCAGGACGTCGGCGGCATCGAAAAGGTGCGCACAGGCATTGCCGGTCTCGATGAGATCACCTCAGGCGGGCTGCCGCGCGGCCGGCCTACGCTGATTTGCGGCGGCCCGGGCTGCGGCAAGACGCTGTTCGCGATGGAGTTTCTGGTCCGCGGCGCGACCCAATTCGACGAGCCTGGAGTCTTCGTGGCCTTCGAGGAGAGCAGCGAGGAACTGTCGCAGAACGTGCGCTCGCTCGGGTTCGACATGGACAAACTCGTCGCGGAAAACCGGCTCGCGGTGGAGTACGTGCACGTGGAGCCCGGCGAGATCCAGCAAACCGGCGAGTATGATCTCGAAGCCCTCTTTCTGCGGCTCGGGCTGGCGATTGACGAAGTCGGCGCCAAACGGGTGGTGCTCGACACGATTGAAACGCTGTTTGGCGGACTCGACGGGCCGATCCTGCGATCCGAGCTGCGCCGGCTGTTTCGCTGGTTCAAGGCCCGCGGGCTGACATGCGTGGTCACCGGGGAAAAGGGCGACGGATCGCTCACGCGGCAGGGACTCGAGGAATACGTCTCCGATTGCGTCATTTTTCTCGACCACAGCGTGCGCGAGCACATCTCGACCCGCCGGTTGCGCGTCGTCAAGTATCGAGGATCGACGCACGGCACGAACGAGTATCCGTTCCTGATCGACAGCGACGGCATCTCGATCCTGCCAATCACGTCTCTCCATCTCAATCACCAGGTCTCGGCCGAACGCGTGTCGTCGGGAATTCCACGGCTCGATGAGATGCTCGGCGGCGAAGGCTACTACCGAGGGTCGTCGATCCTCCTGTCGGGCACCGCCGGAACGGGAAAGACCACCATAGGAGCGCATTTCGTCGATGCGGCGTGCCGGCGCGGCGAACGCTGTATTTACCTCTCGTTCGAAGAGTCGGAAGCGCAGTTCGTCCGTAACATGCGATCCGTCGGACTGGACCTTCGACGCTGGATCGACCTTGGCCTCCTGCAGTTTCACGCCTCGCGCCCCACAATGCACGGCCTCGAAATGCACCTGGCGTCGATCCACAAGCTCGTCGAGCGGGTGCAGCCGTCCTCCGTGGTCATCGATCCCGTGAGCAATCTCGGGCCGAGCGACACGGCCCGGGAAGCGCAGTCGATGGTTCTGCGACTTGTCGATTTTCTCAAGTCACGCCAGATTACGGCGCTGCTGATCAATCTGACCGATCAGGGCGGATCGCTCGAGCACACCGAGCTGAATGTCTCCTCGATCATCGATACGTGGCTGTTGCTGCGCGATATCGAGCTCTCGGGCGAGCGTAACAAAGGCCTGTACATTCTCAAGTCGCGCGGGATGGCCCATTCAAACCAGATCCGCGAGTTCGTCATCACGGCCAGCGGAATCGACCTCATCGAGGTGTACACGGGTCCGGAAGGCGTCCTGACGGGCTCGATGCGACTGGCCCAGGAGGCACGAGAGCTCGCCCTCGAACGCGCGAAGCACGCCGAGACCGAGCGCCGCACGAGAGATCTCGCGCGCAAGCGGCTGACGCTCGAAGCGCAGATCGCGGTGCTCCACGCCGAACTGGCGGCGCTGTCCGACGAAGGTCGCGCCCTGGACGAAGGCGAGAGGAGCGAGCAGAATGCAGTCGCGGCCACGCGGCAGGCGTTGAAATCACGCCGGGGTGCCGGGGGCGCCACGGCTGGGAGCGAAACCACGGTCGGCCAACGCAAGAAGAGCCAGGCATGAGCCCGAACGACAAGAGCAAGCCGCCGTCCACGGACGCGCCGGCCGACGCCGACGCCACGTGGAATCTGCGTTTATACGTCGCGGGGCAGACGCCAAAATCCGTGCGCGCCTTCGAAAACCTGAAGCGCCTGTGCGACGAGCACCTGCCGGGACAGTACTCGATCGAGGTCATCGATCTGATCGTCAATCCCAGGCTCGCGAAGGAAGATCAGATCCTCGCTATCCCGACTCTCGTCCGCAAACTGCCTGACCCGATCAGGAAGATCATCGGCGACCTGTCGGACACAGAGCGCACGCTGGTGGGCCTGCAGCTCCGGCCGGCGGCCGTCGATCGCAAGTGAGGCACGACATGAAGACTCGATCTGCTCTGACAAGTCCCGGGAGCCCGGAGGACGCGCAAAGGCGCCTCGAGGAGACGGAAGCGATCATTCGCGCGATTTCCGAGGGCGAAGTGGACGCGTTCGTCATCTCCGGCACAGACGATCCGCAAGTCGTGACGCTCAGCACGGCCGACTCGGCATACCGTCTGCTCACCGACAAGATGATGCAGGGAGCCATCACGGTGGCCCCCGACTCCACGATCCTGTACGCGAACGTCCCGTTCGCGCGCCTGGTCGGCGTCGCGGTGGACAGGCTCGTCGGCACGCCGCTCACGCGGTTCGTCCATGACGCCGACCGGCCCCTCATCGAAGCGTTGCTCTGGCCCGACGGCTCCGAACACATCGACAGCGAACTCATCCTCAAGGCGCCCGACGGCGATCTCCCGGTCCGGATCGAGACCGCCAGGCCATTTGAGGACGCCCGTGCGGTGTGTCTGATCGTCACTGACTTGTCGGAGAGACGGCGGCATGAGGCGCTCGCCGAGGCCGAAGCGCTTTCCCGGTCGATTTTCGATCAGGCCGTCGATGCGGTGGTCGTGTGCGATCTCCAGGGCAACGTCGTCCGCGCGAGCAAGAGCGCGCACGCGCTGGGCGGGTGCAATCCCCTGCTCAAGCCCTTCCTTTCCGTCTTCCCCCTGACCGGCGGCCCGGAACCGCTGGATTTCACCGCCATCGAGCAGGGGCAGGTGCTGCGAAACGTGACGTTTGAAATGGTGTGCGCCGACCGGCGGCTCGCGGTGGCCGTCAGCGCCGGCCCCGTCGTCGATGCTAAAGGGGAGGCCGTGGCCGCGGTCATCACCATGACTGATGTCACCGGGATCACGCGGGCCGCGGAGGAACTCAAGCACGCAGACGCCAGAAAAGACGAAATGCTGGCTGTCGTCGTGCATGAGCTCCGCGATCCATTGGCCACGATCCATGGAGTCTCGCAGGTATTGGAGTACGAGTCGGCGATTGAACCGGCAGGCACGCGGGTGAGACAGGCGCTGAGGCGCGCAGTGGATCAGATCAGTCGCCTCGTCGAGGACCTCACGGATTTCAACCGGATCCGTCTGCACAAGCTGAGTCTCCGCCGTCACCCCCTGGATGTCCGAAGCATTGTGGAGCGTGCCTTCGAAAGCCGCCGGCCGATGATGGCGGCCCGCGCGCTGCAGGTCGAGCTCGTGCTTCCCGAGACGCCGGTACCGGTCTCGGCCGACGAGACGCGGCTGACGCAGGTCTTCGTCAATCTGCTCAATAACGCGATCAAGTTCACGCCGAATGGCGGTGAGGTTCGGGTACGCGTCGAGGTCGACGACCCCAGCGGCATGGGCATCGTCACAGTGCGCGACACCGGCGCGGGCATCGCACAAGAGGTACTTCCAAAGATATTCAACGCCTTCGAACAAGGCGGTCGATCGGAGAAATACGGCGGGCTAGGCGTCGGCTTGACCCTCTCCCGCCGCATTGTAGAGCTGCACGGCGGCACGATCGAGGCCGCCAGCACCGGCCCGGGCGCGGGAAGCGTGTTCACGGTGCGCTTGCCGCTCTCGTCGGACGCGCCCAGCCCTTCGGTAGGCGAACAGTGATTCTGAGCATCAACGTCCGAGGTTGGCGCGACTCCTTCTGAAGCGTTCTCTGTCGAGTGTCGTCGCGAGTGTCAACGCGCCGGCCAAACGCGCAAAAGGCCGAAGCACGACGCAAACAACCGAAAAAAACAATGTCGAGACAACTGAAGAAATCAGAAGCGTTTAGCAGGAATTAGCAGACGCCAGCAGAAATCCGAAAACCTGATTTCGCGTCTCCCTGCCTCCCAGTTACCTCGCTCGACCCAGGCCTCGCTCGGCAACTGCTCGGCAGGTCTTGCGGGAAGCGCCGCAAGGCGCTGCGCGCCTTGCGAGCGGTTCCGAATCCCTGCCTCCCAGCCAGCCTTCGCTCGCCCTTCGGGCGAGCTTCGGCTAGGCAAGCGAGCCCGGTCGGCGAGCGAAGGCTGTCTCGCCGTAGCGGCAAAGCCGCGAAGGCGGACCTCTCAATTCACAGAAGTCAGATTCTTGCAGATTCTGCAAAGCTACTGATTTGGTGTAGCAATTTCAGGCAGCCTGCGACTGGTACATTCCTCGCAAGCCCGTTCTGAATGCGCGGCGTCGGCAAGCGTTTCGTCTACATTCTTCGTAGCGAGTCCGATCCGGATCGCCATTACGTCGGCCTGACGACCAACGTTGACGACCGGCTCGAGTGGCACAACACCGGTCCGGGCGGCCACACAGTCCGGGACCGGCCGTGGAAGGTTGTCGTCTCTATTGAGTTGGCGAGCGAATCAACAGCAGTTCGCTTCGAGCGGTACCTGAAGTCCGCTTCAGGTCGGGCGTTCTCGAAAAAACACTTCGCCCCCGAATAGCAGAACGCGAGCGTATGATCGGCGCGTTCACTACTGGTGGGTTCGATGTGGCCGGTACGTCGGAAGCTACTGGTGCGCCAACCACCTGATCTTCGGGATTCATTCGGCGCCCTCGGAGGCATTCGCGATAGCGCTCGAAACAAGTGTCATCGCGAGTGTCATCGTGTTGTAGAAACACGAAAACGGCCGAAGCACGAGGCAAGCGGCCGAAGAATCGGTATCGCAGTCTGGCGTCTCCCTGCTCCCAGCCATATCCTCAAGAACGCGCGAAATCCTGCGGCCGCTTGACTCTCCGCATCCCGCCATTCACCGGGAGTCTCGGACGCGCACGAGTGATCTGAATGATGACGCGTCGTCATTACATCGATCATGACCGACAACCTTTCGAGCGTGGTTCTCGTCTCTACAAAATAGAAATGACCCGTCGCGACGCTGGCCTTCCGCGTGGTGTGTCGATCCTCCTCCGATCCATGCTCCCGGCCGCCGAGCGTGACGAGGTGTTGACCGATCTCGAGTCGGAATACCGTCGTCGCGTGTTCCGAAGCGGGCATTTCGCAGCCACACGCTGGATCTGGCGGCAGTGCATCGGTTCGCTGCCGTTTCTGTTTCGCCGCACGTGGTGGCGCGGGATGACGGGTTTCGAGCCGCGCGCCAGCTACATGCGTCCCGGAGGGCCCATGCTCGAGAGCTGGATCGTCGACTTTCGCTACGCCCTTCGCCGCCTGCGCCGCCGACCGACCTACGCGGCACTCGCGGTCCTGACCCTCGCATTGGGCGCCGGCGGCACCGCGGCTGTGTTCAGCATCATGCGCACGCTGATCTTGCAGCCCCTGCCGATTGCGGAGGAATCGCGCGTGGGCGTCTTCTGGTTCCCGTATTCGTGGAACGAGTCAGAGATCCTCTACCTCAGGCCGAACTTTGCTGGATTTCAGGGTGTCGCGGCGTACCGACCCGAGAACACGACCCTCGAACTCGCGGGCGCGCCGCTGCGGCTCGTCGAGGGCATGGCGACAAGCGCGGAGTTTTTTGATGTGCTCGGCGCGCGGCCCCTGCTCGGCCAGACGTTCAAGCCAGGCGATGACGTCCTGAACGCCGAGCCGGTTTCGGTGTTGAGCTTCGAGCTGTGGCGTGAGCTCGGATCCGACAAGAACATCGTCGGCACGCGTCTGCAGCTCGGAGGGGTGTCGCGCACGATTATCGGTGTCATGCCGCGGCAGTTCTGGTATCCCAGCCCGGCCACGAAAGTCTGGAGCGCGGCTCAGCTCAATCCACAGAACCGCTCCGGCAGATACGCGTTGGTGGGGCGGATCGCGCCAAGCGCGTCGATCGAACACATGGAGGCGCCGCTTCAGTCGATCGCGGCGCTGCTCGGCGCCCAATACCGGTACCCGGCGCAATGGGACAAAACAAAAGCGCCGGCCATCACACCTGTGCGCGAATACCTCGTCGGCGCCGTGAGCCCCAGTCTCAACGCGACACTCGCGGCGATGGCGGTCATACTTCTGATCGCGAGCGCCAACGTCGCCGCCCTGATGCTCGGCCAGATCGACGCACAAGCCACCGATCTCGCCGTCCGCACGGCGCTCGGTGCCGATCGGCGCCGGCTGATTCAGCAACTCGGCTTTGAATCGCTCGCCATCGGGGTCATCGCGGGCATGGCGGGCGCCGCGATCGCAGCCACAGGTTTCGCGATGCTCGTCCAATCGCTGCCGCTCGGTGACCTCGCCCAGAGCCCGCGCCTGGATTGGACGCTCGTCTGGGCATCGCTGGCCGCCGCGCTCATCGCCTCGACGATTGTCGCCGTGATTCCCGCGATCGCCGTGTGGCGCGGACGCCTCAGCGCGTCAATGGCAGCCGTGCGCACCGGCGGGATTGCAGGCCGGGGCGGCAAACTCGAAGCCTCGCTCGTCGTCGTACAAATGGCGCTCGCGGTATTGCTCACCGCCGGCGCCGGCCTGCTCATTCGCAGCGTCGAGAACCTGCGTTCCATCAGCGCCGGTGTGGAGACCGGTGGCCTCGCGCTTGTCGAGACCGCGATGCCGACGCGCCTCGATGCCGAACAGCGCCGCCGCGCGGTGCTCGAGATCCTGCCGGGCCTTCGCGCGTTGCCCGGCGTCACGTCGGTCGCGGCCTCGCAAAAACTCCCGCTGCGCGGCTCCGGCGACAACTGGAGTATCGGCATTCGTGGACGCACCGACGTCGGCGGCACCACTGCGTTCCGCATCGTCACCCACGATTACCTGACGACGATGGGCATTTCCATCAAGAGCGGCCGGAACTTCGAGGCGAGCGATCGCGCGGGCAGCGAACGCGTCGTGATTGTCAACGAAGCGCTCGCGGCGAAGTACTTCCCCAACACGGATCCGATCGGCCAGGTCCTGCAGACGTTCAACGACACGGGCGAACGGGTCATCGGCGTGGCCGCGAACGCGGCGGAGGCCAATCTCACCGATCCACCGGTTCCCGCCCGATACATGCTCTTTGATCAATTGCCGGTCGGGTTGCCTGGAAATGTCACGTTCGTGATGAAGTCGGCGAGCGCTGGCGCGGAGACGGATATCCTGGCGCGGGCGCGGCAGGTCATCGAGCGCAATGGCACCCAGCTCGCGGTCCAGCGCACGATGACGATGGACCAGATCCTGGAGACCGCGCTGGGACCGACCGGCCAGGTCGTGACGCTGCTGACGATGCTCGCGGTTCTGGCCCTGGCGCTTGGCGGCATCGGCGTCTACGGTGTGATTTCGCATTACGTGACACGACGATCGCGCGACTACGGCATCTGCATCGCGCTGGGCGAATCGCCGGCGCGCGTAATCCGGCAGGTCGTTGGACGGGGTGCGGCCCTGGTCAGCGCGGGGGGCGCGATCGGCATCGTTGCGGCGCTGCTGGTGACGCGGATTCTGAAAACGCTGTTGTACGGCGTGACGGCCACCGACGTGACGTCACTCGTGGGCGCGGCTGCTGTGCTGCTGGTGGTCGGCGTGATTGCGGCATTCATCCCCGCACGCCGCGCGAGCATGACCGATCCGGCCACCGTACTCCGGCAATCCTGATTACGAGACACGATGCCGAAATCGCCCGTTCTCCTCGGATCATTCGAAGAGCAGGTCATGCTGGCGGTCGTCCGGACGGGGCCGGAGGCCTACGGTATGAACGTCCGCCGCGAATTGCAGAGCGTGACCGTCCGGGACGTCACGATCGGGTCGATCTACGCGACGCTCGATCGGCTCGAATCGAAAGGTCTGGTTGTGTCCAACCGCGTGGCGACGTCAGATCGCGTGTCCCGCCGAATCTTCAGCGTCACCGCGTGGGGCGCACGGTCGCTGGCGCATACCCGTGCCACCCGCGAGCGGCTCTGGATGGGCGTGCACCTGCGGCTCGACCACTCCTGAGCCTTCCGCCGGTAGCGTCGCGTCATGTCGGCCGCCGACGTCATTCAGTCCGGATTGCCGTAACGGGATCCGTCCGCATGGCGCGCCGTGCCGGTAACGCCGCGGCGGCTATGGTGACAGCGGCCATGACGATGACAGAGGACACGAGGGAGATGGGATCGAATGGCGCGACACCATACAGCAGAGCCGACATGAGGCGGCCCATCAGCAGCGCACAGGGCACGCCAATCAAGAGCCCGATGGCGAGCAGTACCATGGCGCGCCGAATCACGCCCGCCAGCAGCTGAACGGGGGTGGCGCCCAGCGCCAGTCGCACGCCAAATTCCTGGACGTGCTGCGACACGTGGAATGCGAGGACGCCGAACAGGCCTATGCCCGCCAGGCCGAGAGCGATGGACGCGAACATAGTCAGCAACGACGTCTCCAATCGGCGCTGAGCCGTGGATTCGCGGGCGAGTTGCGTCATGGACTCAACGTTGACGAGTGGCATTTCCGGATCTGCCGCGCGCATAGCCGCACGGATGTCCGGCACGGCGGCGGCTGGATCCCCGCTGGTCCGTACGACCGCGTACATTCCACGGAACCACGGGATCAGAAAATCGTCCGGTGCCTGCGAATGCGGCAGCCACACTTCCGGCCGCGCCGACCGATCGAGCGCCGCATGCCGGACGTCAGCGATGACGCCGACGACGGTGCGCCACGGATCGCCGGAATCCGGCTTGCCGATCTTCAGGCGCGCGCCAATCGGATCATTGGAGTGGATGTACCGTTTCGCGAAGTTCTCCGTGACAATCGCCACACGCTCGGACGTCGCAGAATCCGTGGCGGCGAATGGCCGGCCCGTGATGAGGCGAGCACCCAGCGCTTCGATGTACCGGCCGTACACGAATCGAAGACCGGCAATTGGCGGCTCCTCGCCTTCGGCTGATCCACCGTCGACGGAAAATGAGTTCTCGAGATCGTTGTCAGAAAGAGGCAGATGCGTGGTCATGCCGACGGCTGTGCCACCCGGAACTGTTTCAAGTGACGCGTAGACACGGCTCAGAAATGTGCGAATCTGAGCGGCGCCGGGATATCGTGCGCCGCCCATCACAAAGCCAAAGGTCATCGTCCCCGTGGCATTGAAGCCGGGATCCGTGCTCCACACATGGCTCAGGCTGCGAACGGCGAGCGATGCGCCGGCGAGCAGCACCATCGCGACCGAGAGCTGCGCAATCAACAGCGCCGACCGGACTCGCTGCGCTGATCGCGTCGCGGACACGACGCGCGCGCCAGTGTGTCGCGCCAGTTGAGCCCAACGCGTGGCTTGTACCGCCGGCAGAAGACTGGCCACGATCCCGGCAAGAAGGATGATCCCCGCAGAAACCAGGACAAAACGCGCATCGATTCCGATCTCGCCGATTCTGGGAATTGATCGCGGAAGCGTTCCCGAGTACGTGCGAACGATCCACGCGGCCAACAGCAGTCCGCCGGCCCCACCACACGCAAACAGCACGACGCCTTCGACGGCGAGCTGGCCAATGAGGCGCGCGCGGCTCGCGCCAATCGCTGTTCTGACGGCCAGTTCGCGGCGTCTGGCGTGACCGCGCGCGAGCGCAAGTCCCGCGACGTTCACGCACGCCATCAAGAGCAGGAAGGCGACGGCGCACATCACGATCAACAGGTCCCCGCTCACGTCGCCCACCAGATCGCTGCGAAGGTTCGTCATCGCGATGGAGACGGACTCATTCGCGTCCGGATATTCCGTGGCGAGCCGTGCCCCGATCGCGGCGAGCTCACTCTTCGCGGCTTGTTCGCTGACATCCGCGCGAAGACGGCCGACCACCCGGAGAAAACGCGAGGATCGTGAGATCGGAGGCGCGCCGGGCACCTGGCCGCTGGTCACAAGGGGTACCAGGAGCCGGTAGTCGCCGCTGGGATAGGCGAAGGACGGCGGAAGGACTCCCACGATGACGTAAGGCTCGTTGTTGATTGTCGTCGTCCGATCGATCACGGACGCGTCGCCCCCGAACGACGACATCCAGAATCCATAGGTCAGGATCGCCACTCGGTGCCTGCCCGCCTCTGCTTCATCGGGCCGAAAGTTGCGACCGATCAGCGGCCGAACGGCCAGAACGTCCAGCAGGTTGGTGGTGACCTGCGATCCGATCACAAGTTCGGGACCGTCGCGCCCGGCGAGCGTGAAGCCTGTGCCGGTCTGCGCGGCCATGCCGTCGAAGGTCCGCGCCTGGGCACGCCAATCGAGAAAATTGAGCGGCGTGGACCGTGTCCGACCGATGTTGTTCCGACTGTTGATTTCGTACAGGGAATAAAGCCGTTCGGGATGCGGATACGGCAGTGGCCGCAGGATGACGGAGTCGACGACCGCAAACACGGCGGACGTCGCCCCGACGCCAATGGCCATCGTCAGCATCGCCACAGATGCGAAGCCGGGGCGCCGACGGATCTGGCGGAACGCATGCCGCACATCCGACCGGAAGCTATCCCACCAGACGAGCCCGCGAGCATCACGGGCGGCATCAGCCAACTGCCCGATGTTGCCGACGTCGAGCACCGCCGCCCGCCGGGCATCGTCGTCGGTCATCCCCGCCGCGAGATTCGCTTCCGTCTGCCGATCAATGTGCTGCTGGATTTCCTCACGGGCCTCGGCGTCAACGCCACGCCCATTCATGACCGCGCGAACGCGCAGCGCTATGACACGCAGCCAACGCACATCAGAGCTCCGTGGTGCGTGCGACCAGAGTGATCGCAGACGACAGCCGCTCCCAACTCGCGAGTTCCCTCGCCAGCCGCCGTTGACCCGCGCGGGTAATTGAGTAGTACTTTGCGCGCCGATTGTTGTCGGACCGATCCCAACGGGCCTTGATGAGACCCTGATGCTCGAGCCGGTAGAGCGCCGGATACAGCGTGCCTTGCTGAACGAGCAGCACGTGACCGGACAGTTGACGAATTCGTTGCGCGATGGCCCATCCGTGCATCGTTTCGAGCGCGATCGTTTTCAGGATGAGGAGATCGAGCGTCCCCTGGACCAAGTCGGTTGATCGACTCATTGGCGACCCCTTGTTAACCTAGGTGAGTCTACCGCCGCTCTTGTAGATAAACAAGGGGTGTCAGCGGTCGGCCGACGAAACCGCCTGAAGACCGGCCGCGCGGCCGGCGCCGGCGTCCAATACATGCGATGGGTCGGATATTAACGCTGGCAGTCTTCGCAGCGTGCGCGGCGTCCTGCGGTTTCACCGTGACAGAGAATCACTTCTTCTATCCGGGACCGGCCGCCACCACAACACTGCCGCACATCGCCGGACTGGAGATCACTCCAATCAGCATCGTGGCGATCGACGGCGTCACGCTTGGCGGGCTCGAGATGCGCCAGCCCGACGCGGTCGCAGAAATCCTGTACTTCGGAGGCAACGCGTCGCGCGCCGACGATATGGCGGCCTTCCTGGCGCCGATCGTCGCGGGCGCGCGCGTCAATCTGACGATGGTTGACTATCGCGGATACGGGCGAAGCGGAGGCCACCCGACCATCAGCGCGCTCAAGGCCGACGCGTTGTCGATCGCCGACTGGATGCGCGCAAGAACGCGTGATCGACCGCTGGTCGTGCATGGCGTGTCGCTCGGCGGTTTCGTGGCCGCGTATGTTGCCGCGAATCGTCCGCTGCAAGGCCTGGTCCTCGAAGCGACGGCACCAGACGCCCTGAGTTGGGCGAAACACCAGGTTCCGCTGATCGCGAGGCCGGTCGTCCGGCTCAACATCGCGCCGGCTCTGCTCGGCGAAAGCAACATCGAACAGGTCAAGCGCTACCCCGGCCCGCTGCTCACCATCGCGGGCTCGAAAGACACCATTACGCCGCCACGATTTCTGCAACAACTCCTCGAGGCCTCACCGTCGTCGTACAAGCGGGCGGTAATTGTGCCGGGGGCGCGGCACGGCGGCGCCCTGATCGATCCGGCGGCACGACAGAGCTATGCGCAGTTTCTGGAGAGGGTGCGCGCTGATGTTTGGCGACAGCCGCGATTGGCAACCAGGAACCATTCGGGTCGCGAATTGCGGCGAGCGGCATTCCGCTCGCGCTAAATGCTGGAACGACAGGATACCCGCCGTCAGGACCGGATGGCCGTCACCGGCGGAATTCGCGTGGCCCGCCGAGCCGGCAGGAACGACGCGATGATCGTGACCATCCACAACGCGCACGGCGCGGCGACGAACGTGAGCAGGTCGATCGGACTGATGCTGAACAGCAGGTTGCGCGCCAACTGAGCCACCGCGAAGCCCCCGCCGAGACCGATCGCAATGCCGAGCAGGCCGATTCGGCTGGCTTCGGAGACAATCATCGTCAGAATCCTGGACGGCGTCGCGCCGAGCGCCATCCTGACTCCCACCTCACCCGTCCGTTCAGCCACGACCAGCGCGGTCACGCCGTAGATGCCGACGGCGGCGAGCAGCAGCGCGAGCACGCCGAACACCACGGCCAGTACCAGCGTGAATCGTCTGAGCGCGAGCGACTCGGATCGCAGCGCCATCAACGTGTTGACGTTGTAGGGCGGATCCGCGCCGAGTTCGCGCATGACGTTCCGGACTGCCGGAAGCACCGACGACGGGTCTCCGCTCACGCGCATCGCCACGAACGGCGATGACGGCGGGCCCTGCAGATGGGAGATGTAGATTTCCGGACGCGGCTCGTCTTCGAGACTGTTGTGCCTGATGTCGCCGACCACTCCCACAATGGTCAGCCACGGCGTCGTCGGTGACGGCGGGCCCATCTTGACGCGGCGGCCAATCACAGGCTCATCCTTGAAGATCTGACGGACGAGCGCGGCGTTCGCCAGCGCGAGGCCCTGCGTCGCGGCTCGATCCGCCGGCTCGAAGACGCGTCCCTGCACGACCGGAATGCCCATCGCCTGGAAGTAGTCGCCGACAGCTCGACGCATGTCGACTTCCGGCAGGCTGGACGTCGGGACGTCGTGGCCTTCGACCGTGAGCTGGGTTGTGACCTGCGTACTCCCCAGCGGAATCCTCGTCGTCCCACCGACGCGAGTGACGCCGGGGATGGCGCCGAGCTTTGCGTCCATCTCATCGAGAAATGCGATGCGCGCGGCCGGTGAGTTCGCCCTCGGCGGCACGTTTTCCTGGAACGTCAACACATGCGCCACTTCGAATCCGGGATTCACCCTGATGACGGCGACGAAGCTGCGGACCAGCAGGCCCGTGCCGACCGTCAACACCGTAGCCACGGCGACTTCCGCCACGACAAGCAACGCGCGAACGCGCTGTCTCGCCGGCGACCACGTGGTCCGATGCGACTCTTGCAGGCCCGCAACGCCGGCGCGCCGGGAGGCAATCGCCGGCAACACGCCCGCGGTGAGACTCGTGACGCCCGTCAGCAGCACCGCAAACACCAGTACCGGCCAGCTCAGCGTCGTCTCGGACAGACGCGGCAGATCGGCGGGCGCCAATGCCACGATGATCGGAACCCCGATCAGGACAACCACCGCGCCGACAATCGCCCCACAGACGGCGAGCACGACGCTCTCGACGAGCGCCTGCTGGATGAGCCGGCCAGACGACGCCCCCAGCGCAGTCCGCACCGCAAGATCGCGGTGGCGTCCTGTCGCACGCGCCAGCAGTACGTTGGCGATGTTGAGACTCGTCATCAGCAGCAGCAATGCCACGCCGCTGAACAGCAGCACGACCGCCGGCCGCACGCGCCCCACGACCTGTTCGTGCAGAGGCAGCATGGTCGCGCTCCACCCGTCGTTGGTGTCCTTGAAGTCCGCGCCCCGGCGCTCCGCGATGCCCTGCAGTTGCGCCTGCGCGCGTTCGAGCGTCTCGCCGGGCCTGAGCCTGCCGATGACGGTGAGGAAGTGAATCGTCCGGCTTGGCTGCCCCGTGGCATCGACGTACTGGCCGGCGGTCATCGGCAGGAGCTGCCAGATGTCCGCGGATGACGCCCGGATGAACCCGCTCGATCCGAGCATCGACTTGTACGGAAACACGAAGTCGGCTGGCATGACGCCGACGATCTCGTACGGGCTCGCGAGGCCCGGAATTCTGACCGTGGTCCCGATGACGCGGGGATCGGCCCCGAAGACCCGCTTCCAGAATCCGAAACTGAGCAGGACGCCGGTGTCGTCGCCCTTGCGAAGCACCCGGCCGTGCAGCGCGGGCCGGCCGATCAGATCGAACAGCCCCGGAGTAACCGAGATCGATGCGACGGTTTCGAGGCCCGACGGAAGAACAACCTGTGCGTTGACGAGAAACGAGTAGGCCGCTTCGACGCCTGCGAACGCCGGCGCGGCGCGGAACCCTTCGAAATCCGCCGGCGAGACGGGATTTCGCTCGACGTTCTGATGGGTGTTGTTGCTCCAGATCGCGACCAGCTGGTCCGGCCGGCCGTACGGCAACGGCTGCAGCAGTACCGCGTTGGCCACAGAAAAAATGGCCGTGGTGGCGCCGATGCCGATGCCCAGCGTGGCGACAGTCGCCGCCGCAAATGCGGGCGCCGCACGCAGGCGTCGGATGGCGAGCCGCGCGTCGTTGAGGATCGATTCAACTGTCATGGTTTGACTCCGTGGCGAGGCGATGGCGGCCGGCTGGCTGGATGGAGACCTGCGTTCGGCCAGTCCGCTGAGGACGGCGTCGGTGCACAGCCACACGCCGAGAGCGAACGCGCGCCACAGACCGCGGGATCGCGCCGCGCCAAGCCGCGCGAGGTTTGCCGACCGCATGTCGTGGCCGAATTGCGCGCGAAACCGCCGAGGGTACGCGAGCGCCGCCAAGCGATACGCCCACAGGAAGACCCGGATCATCGAGATCCCCCAGGCAGCAGCCGCCGGCGCCGCGCCGCGGCGACCTGATCGGCCAGCCGCTCGCTTTCCGCCTTCGCGAGCAGGCGGCCGTGACGCGTGAGCCGGTAGGTACGGCGACGCTCGTCGGTGGTGTCGGCGTCGTCGAGCTCGGCGATCAGGCCGTCCTCGACCAGCCTGGCCAGAGCCCGGTAGAGGCTGCCGGTGCGCAGCGGCAGTCTCCCCTGCAGCCGGCCTTCGACGGCCTGCAGGATGGCATAGCCGTGCCGATCTTCCTCGGCCAGCGCGAGGAGGATCTCGAAGACGATCGGCGTGAGCGGCAGCGACGAATCAGACGACCGGAACGGCATGGTGCATGATAAGCCAACTACGTTCATCATGCACATAGACGCACTTGCTGCGGATTAGGTTTGTCCCTTTCGTCAACCGCCGACTTTGGCCAGTTGTCTACCCTCGTCTTTTTTCCACCGCGCCACAATCTTTGAGGCCTCGTCTCCCGGCACCCAAATCACGACGGCCTTCGCGCCGTCGGGACCGGTCTTATGCCGGACGAGGTCGGGCGGTTTGACGTACCCCACCATCCCCGCTGTCAGCGTCGCACTCTGGCCGTTGACGACGTGCTGGAGCTGTCCGGAAATGACGTAAAGGATTTCGATGGCGTCGTGATGGTGATCGCCCGAATCGAGATTCGGCGGAAAGGTCATCTCGCTGACCGACACTTCTTTGCCCACATTCGATGCATCGAGCATGAGCCGGAGCGAAATGCCGCTCGGGGCCATGGAACAGGCTATAGACCGTCTACGTCTTAGCATATAGTCTGTCTATACCCTATGACCTTACACTCGTCCTCTCGCCGCGATTCCAAAACCGACTTGCTGCCGGGCACGCTCGACATGCTGATTCTGCGAACGCTCCAGTGGGGCGAGCAGCACGGCTACGCGATCGCGCAGACCATTCGCGCACAGTCCTCGGATGTCCTCCAAGTCGAAGCCGGCTCCCTCTATCCGGCGTTGCAGCGGCTCGCGAAGAAGGGCTGGGTCACGTCGAAGTGGGCGCAGACTGACGGCAACCAGCGCGCCAAGTTCTACAAACTCACGCCGGACGGCAAGAAACAACTCATCAACGAAACCTCGCGTTGGGACGAGCTCGTGCACGCGATCGGCCAGGTGATGAATCCCGGCCTGAAATCCGGCCCGTCCCACGACTGATCGAAAGCACAGCACATGGGGCACGACGACGACGATCTGCAGGAAGAAATCCGCGCCCATCTGGCGATGGCGGCCCGCGATCGCATCGCCGACGGCGTCGATCCGAAGGCGGCCCGTCAGGCAGCCGTCAAGGAGTTCGGCAACGTCACGCTCATTCGCGAAGCCGCCCGGCGGGTGTGGATCCCCAGGTGGCTCGACACGCTCCGTGACATGGCGAGCGATGGGCGTTACGCCGTGCGTGCGCTCGCGAAGAATCCGGTCTTTTCGCTCACCGTCATCAGCGTGCTCACGCTCGGGATCGCCGTGAACGCGGCCGTCTTCACCATGACGAAGAGCATCGTGTTCACTCCCCTCTCCGGCGTCGCCAATTCATCGGGCCTTCGCGTGATTTTCGGTGAGACCAGCGCCGCTCGCGATGTGGGCCTGTCCTATCCAGATTTTCAATACCTTCGCGAACACAACAAGACCTTCAGTGGCCTGTACGGCCACCGTTTTCTGACCGTGACGATGGGCCGCGGCAGGAACGCGCATCAGGCGGCGGCTGAAGCGGTGACGGGCAATTACTTCGACGTGCTCGGTGTGCGTGCGCAGCGCGGCCGAACGCTGCAGATGGCGGACGAAGACGCACCCGGCCGCCCGTCAGTCGCGGTCATCAGTGACAGCCTGTGGCGCCGGGAGTACGCGGCCGATCCCGACATCGCCGGCAGAACGATCGAGATCAACAACAAGGTCCTGACCATCGTGGGCGTCACCGATCCCTCGTACCACGGCACCATCGTCAGCTACGAGGTCGATGTCTTTGTTCCGGTGATGATCGCTCCAGACCTGGGCATCACTTTCGGCAGCAGCCAGACCACCGCGTCAGGCGTATTGTCCGACCGCTCGGCGTCGGTCCTGTATGCGCTTGGCTGGTTGAAGCCCGGTGTGACGATGGACCAGGCACACGCGGACGTCAACGCGATCTGGAGCGTCCTCGCCTACAAGCGGCCACCCGACGGCGGAGTGACACGGCTGCGCCTCACGCCGTTTGCTGACTATCCCGGAACCGCGCAGGCGACGGTCCGGCCGCCGCTGGTGGCGCTGAGCGCCATGGGTTTTCTGGTGCTCGTGATCGTGTGCGCCAACATCGGCGGGCTCGTGGCGGTGAGAGGCATATCGCGTCGCGGCGAACTCAGTGTCCGGCTGGCGCTCGGCGCCTCGCGCGCGCGCATCATCCGGCTGCTCCTCGTCGAGAACCTGGTCCTCGCGATTCCTGGCGCGGTCCTGGGCGTCGTGCTGGCCACGAGCCTGATGCCGGTGCTCGTCGGGTACGCACAGGCGCTCGCGACACCACAGCGGTTGTTTTTCAACATGAAGGCCGACGGGCTCGTCATCGGCTTTGCCGCGTTCGTCGCCGTCTTCAGCGCATTGGTCTTCGGATTCCTGCCCACCCTGCGCAGCTCGCGGATCGATCTCGTCTCGGTGATGAAAGAGGACGGCCCGCGCGGAACCACGCGCAGCCGGCTGCGATCGGCCCTCGTCGTCGTTCAGGTCGCCGTGTCACTCCTGCTCCTCGTGGGCGCGGGTCTGATGACGCGCAGCCTCGACGCGGCCGAGCGGGCCGATCGCGGCTATTCGGACGATCATGTCACCTCCATCACGCTGGATCTCAAAGCCAACGGCTACGACGAGGCTCGCGGCCGGCTGTTCTACAAGCAACTCCTGGACGCCACGCGTGTCCAGCCCGGAACCGAATCGGCGTCGCTGGCGATGTTCAAGCCGATCGCATTTCTCGAGACGAGGTCGTCGAAAGTCGCGATCGAAGGCTATGCACTTCGCCAGAACGAAGACCTGTCGATGCTGACGAATGTTGTCGCTCCTCGATATTTTGAGACGTTGCGGATCCCGCTGGTCGCCGGCCGCGACTTTGGCGATCGCGATGACGGCGCCTCGGAACCCGTGGCTGTGGTCAATCGGACGCTCGCCGACAGATTCTGGGGCGGGCCAGCGAACGCCGTGGGCAAGAAAGTGCGCGTCGCCGACGGCGATTGGCGGCGGGTCGTCGGCGTTGCCGCTGACATCAAGTACATTCGCGTCAACGAAGCACCGCGGCCGTACATCTATTTGCCGTTTCTGCAGTCCTACAGGCCGGCGATGACACTGCATACGCACGGCACCGCGCCGGTGGACACTCTGATCGATCAGGCTCGCCAGGCCGTCGCCGCGCTCGATCCCGAACTGCCGATCCTCAGTGCGAGATCGCTCTGGGACTCCACGCGCGGCGCGTTGCTCTTCTATTCATTCATGTCGTCGATGTTGTTTCTCTTTGGCACAGCCGGCATCGGGCTGGCGGCCTTGGGCACCTACGGCCTGGTGGCCTATACGGTGAAACAGAGCACGCATGAGATCGGGATTCGCATGGCGCTTGGCGCGTCGGGATTCGCGGTGGTGCGCGGATTTCTCGCTCGCGGCATGCGGCTCGGTATGATCGGGGTCGTCGTCGGCCTGGTGGCGGCACTGGGCGTTGGCCAATTGCTGCGGAGCCTGCTGTTCGGCGTCAGCGTCACCGATCCATTTTCGTTTGCGCAGGCGCTGGTGATCGTTCTGACGGTGGTGCTTGCCGCGACATTGATTCCCGCGTGGCGGGCATCACGGACGGACCCCCTGAAGGCGCTGCGACATCAATAGGCTGCGCCCGCACGGCACGCTGGGCGCCTCCGCGGCTCGTCCATCGGTCTGACCCTACTATCCCGCAAACCGCTTTTCTATTCGCGTATTCCTGCACCACGGCCCGTGCAGTTCCGGAGCCTTGTAGAGCGCGGCTGCGAATACGCCGAGCCTTTTGTGGCTAATAGCGACAGATGGTTGAAGCCGGAGATGACTGACGACGGTCGCGCGAGACACAGTCACAGGGCTTTCAGACGAGGAGGACATATGGGACGTTTCCTGATTCTTGCGGCCATGCTGATCGCACACGTGATGGTTCTGGCGGCCGCGGGACCGGCTATACGTGTAACAGACGTCACTCCGGGTCATGCCGCCTTCGGCGCCGCGACGATGCAACGAAACGTGCCCTACACAGAGGAGGCAGTCACCTTCACGAACGGCGCGGTGACGCTGGCCGGCACGCTGTCGATCCCTGAAGGCCAAGGGCCATTTCCTGCGTTTGTGATGGTGACCGGCAGCGGGTTGCAGAATCGCGATGAAGAGATCCTGGGCTTCAAACCGTTCGCGGTCATCACCGACTACCTGGTACGGCGCGGCATCGCCACCCTTCGCTATGACGACCGCGGCGCCGGCGGCTCAACGGGCAACATCCAGATGGCGACCACGGCGGATTTCGCCGATGACGCGCTGGCCGGGGTCGCGCTCCTGGCGTCGAGGCCGGAGATCGACCACGCGCACATTGGCGTCTTCGGTCACTCGGAAGGCGCGGACGTCGCCGCGATTGCCGCAGCCAAGGCGCCCGACCGCATCGCCTTCATCATCATGATGGCGGGCGCCTCGATCCGTGGTGATGCGATCTTGAGATACCAGGCCGAAGAGGGTGCCCGTTCACTTGGCGCCACCGGCGAGCAGGTGGCAACCGTCCTCAAAGCGCACCAGCACTTCACCGACGCAATCCGCGGAACTGCGAGCCGCGCGGACGTGACTGACGCGGTGCGCCAGTTGATGAAGGCGCAGCTCGAGGGACGATCGGCGGACGCAAAAGCCGGCGTCGGCGACATCGATGCTTTCATCGCGCAATCGCTGCCGACCGCGGTCGCTCAGACCCAATCGCCGTGGTTCCGGTACTTCGTTGGTTTCGACCCCGTTGACGTCCTGACCAAAGTGAAGTGCCCCGTGTTTGCCATGTTCGGCGCGAAAGACACGCAGGTGCCGCCGAGTCTCAATCGACAGCCGCTCGAAGCGGCATTGGCACAGGCGGGAAATACCAGGCTCACGATGAAGGTCTACCCGGACGCCAACCACCTGTTCATCAAGGCGAATACGGGCCAGCCGGCCGAGTACGCGACGCTGGAGAAAGTGTTCGTGCCGGGGGTGCTGGAGGATCTGGCCAATTGGGTAAAGAACGTCGTCACGCGTCCTTGACGTAGCCGCGTCCCGCACGGTGCCCGTGAGTGCTGCCGCTTGAATCGGCGTCTGCGCAAGAAGGACCGATCCCGTCGCGCACGCGATCACGATCGGCAGCAGACCCCGGCGAGTCATCGGCAGACTATAGCGCCGGCACCGCTTCTATTTGGCCGTCTTACGACTGCCGGGCCGGCGTCGGACAAGCGTGGCCACCGAGGCCACGAGCTCGCCGGGCTCAACGGGTTTCGCCAGGTGCATTTCGAAACCGGCATCGAGCGCCCTCGTGCGATCCTCCGATCGCGCGAAGGCCGTCAGCGCGGCCGCAGGAATGTCCCGGATTGCCGCATCGTCGGACGCGCGGACTCGCTTGATGAACTCGAACCCGTCCATGCGCGGCATCCCGAGGTCGACCACCATGACGTCCGGCTTCGCCTCGGCGAGCCAGTGCAACGCATCTTGCGGAGAAGACATCGTCACCACCTGGGCGCCGGCTGCTTCGAGAACGACCCGCAACAGTCCCAGCGCGTCCGCTTCGTCGTCGATGGCCATCACGCGAATGCCAGCGAGGCTCCTCAGGCCTTTCAACGGAACCATCGTTTCCGTCCGCGGGTGTTCACGCGGCTCTCGTGGGACTGCGTCCTGGACGATCATCACGGGCAGGCGCACGCGGAACGTCGCGCCCTGGCCCTCGCCGTCACTCGCGGCGTCCACTGAGCCGCCGTGCAACTCGACAATGTGCCGCACGATCGACAGGCCGAGTCCCAACCCGGCGCTCTGCCGCGTCGATCCGGCGTTGCCCTGCCGGAACCGCTCGAACACGTGCGGCAGGAACTCACGACGAATACCGATGCCCGTGTCGCTCACGACCACGTCGACATGCGAGTTCACGCGTTCGACGCGAACCTGGATGCGACCGCCCTTTGGCGTGAACTTCACCGCATTTGACAACAGATTCCAGATGACCTGCTGCAGCCGATTCGGATCGCCCGACACCGGCCGGACACTTGGATCCATGATCGTTTGAATGCGGATGCCCTTCGCGTCTGCTGCGGGCTGCATCGTGGCGACGCCATTGTGCACGATCAGAGGCAACTCCACCGGTTGCACGTCCAGACGGATTTTGCCGGACTCGATGCGCGAAATGTCCAGGACGTCCTCGACGATCTGCGTCAACGAGTTCGCGTTCCGTTCAAGTGCCTCCAGGCCGCGGGTGGCCTTGTCGTCGGACAGCAAACCGCCGCGCAGGAGACGTGAGTAACCGACAATGGCATTCAGCGGCGTCCGCAGCTCGTGGGAGAGGACGGCCAGGAATTCATCCTTCACGCGATCCGCGTCGCGCGCCTGCCTGTAGAGACGGGCGTTTTCCAGTGCGACTGAGGCCCACGAGGCAATGCCGACCGCCAGTTCTTCATGTTGTTCGGTAAACACATCCGGCTGCGCATGACCAAAGAAGAGCCCGCCCAGCACTTCCCCTGAAGCAGCCTTCACGGGCACCGCGAGGTAGCTTCGCACCGGCAGGTGGCGCGGCGGCAAGCCGTGAAACGGGAAATTGTGGCTGAACCGCGCGTCCTGGCTGAGATCGGCCAACCGGACGACGCCCTCGCCGCCAAACGTGGGCGCGAATACCGCGGTGGCTCCGGGCTTCGGGAGGCCGTCGACGGCCTCTTTCGGTACGCCAGACAACGCGTAGAGCATGTAGGTATCGCCTGAGGTCGCATCGACAACGTTGTAGAAGAACGCGCCGAATTCCGCGTGGATGGCGGCAGTCGCCGCATCCGCAACCTGTTGCGCGATCGCGCCGCGATCCAGTGACGCCGCCAGCGTGACGGCAATGCCACTCAGCGTCTTCAAGGTCGCCGCCTGCTCCTGGGCCATTGCGAGGAGCTGCGCTCGCTCGGTGTTGTCTCGAGCGATCTTCGACGCGCCGATGACCACGCCCTGCTCGTTGTGAATCGGAGAGACGGTGAGCGAGATCGGAATCAACGTCCCATCTTTGCGCTGACGGACGGTCTCATAGTGCTGGACCGATTTACCGGCGCGAATCTCGCCCAGCACGAAGTCTTCCTCGCTCTGCCGGACGTCCGGGATGATGATGCGGATCGAGTGGCCGATGGCTTCCGCCGCCGTGTACCCGAACATGCGTTCGGCGGCGGCATTCCACGACAGGATGATTCCGTTCAGGTCCTTGCTGACGATGGCGTCATCCGACGACTCGATAATCTTGGCGAGGTGCCGCGGCGCCAGAGCGTCGGTGTCGTGATCCATCTTTCGTGCGGCCCAGGAAGACGGTCAGGATAGTCGCGTCCCAAAAAAGAAGCCGCGACGATGGTAACACTCAGTATATCCCTCAGAGCCGCCCACTCTGGCGCATTGGAGACGCGGAAACCGCGCGGTTCCGGGCCAACTGTTTTCAAGCCCTGGATCCGCATTTCCTCGGCGGTCCCGAGATTGATACGGCGACGGCAGGCGAGCATACTTTGTGCGTTTAGGATCCAGGATGAAGACACGTCTGCTCGCCGCCGCGATCGTGGCTTTCACCGTCACGGCGCATCCGACCGCGTTCCCTCAAGCTCCCGTGCCAGCTCCGCCTGCTCAAGCTGCACCCGCGACGGGCGCCGTCAGCGGCGTGATTACCGACGCGTCAACGCACAAACCTATCGAAGGCGTGAACATTCAACTGGGTCCGCCGCCGAGCCGGGTCGGGCGTCTCATGAACGAGTTCACCGACGAGCACGGACGATTTGCGTTCACCGACGTGAGCCCCGGCAACTACTTCATCAATGCGATCAAGGCCGGCTATGCCGACGGCCACTTTGCGGCCGGCGTGTTGGGAGCCTCGGGCGGCACGATCGCGATCGCCGATGCCGAGTGGTTTTCAGAAGCCAATATCGAGATGCCAAGACTCGGATCGATTGGCGGACGCGTGATCGACGAGAGCGGAGAACCCGTGGCGGGTGCGTTCGTTCGCGTACTCTCGCGATTCATGCTCGCCGGCAACCCGCAGCTAGCGAGCGGTCCGGCCGCAAGGACAGATGACCTCGGCGAGTACCGCATTCCCGGTCTCGTCGCCGGCAACTACATCGTCATGGCACCCTCAGTGCAGCACAGCGTGCCGGTTGCCGCGTCGGTCGCCGACATCGAGGGCTTGTCTGCGGACCAACTGGCCGCGCAAGAGGCGCAAGCGATGCGCAGCGGCGTTGCCGCGCCGGCTCGACGCAACGGCGGCGAACTCGTCGACGGGCTGACGGCGCTCATCCTCGGAAACTACCTCACGCCGCCCGCTCCGCTGGATGGACACCTTCGCGTGTACGCGCAGGTGTTCTATCCCGGCGTCACGACCATCGACGCGTCGCAGCCCGTGCAAGTTGGCGCCGGCGACGAAAAATCCGGTATCGACCTCCGATTGCAGCCGGTGCGCGCGTCACGCGTTTCAGGACGACTACAAGGTGTGGACAACTTCGCGGGGTACGTCGTGCGGCTGCTGCCGGCAGGTCTCGACGATCTCGGGACAGGCAGCGAAGCCGCCACGGCCATGGTCGCAGCCGATGGATCGTTCGTGTTTCTGGGCGTGCCGGCGGGCCGGTACACATTGATGGCACCGGGATCGTCCTTTGAGTACACGCTGCGTCGCGCGGCCGTCGGCGTCCGGGACGAAAGTCTCCCGGCGACGCCAGGACTGGGACGCGGCGGATCGTCGGGCGGCTCGGTCGGGGGCGTCCCCGGCATCGCCAGCAACAGCGTGCTGCCCAACACCATCAAGGATGAGCGCGCCGGCTTTGCTCGGCTGCCGATTGTGGTCGGCGAATCTGACCTGACGAATCTCACCGTACCGCTGCAGCGATTCGCAGCGATCCACGGCCAAGTCATCTTTGAAGACATCTCCGGGCCACCGCCATCAGTCTCCATGGAGATTTCGGGAGCCAACGGCAGCGCCGCGCTCGGCGTGCACTTCGTCGCGCCAGGTCGTCCGGCCGATCCGTCCGCTCGTTCCGCGCCGTTCACGGCGCCGATGATGGCGCCGGGCGAGTACACCTTGAGGATGTTCAATGGCGGGTTGACCATCAAATCAATCGCTGTGGACGGCGCCGACTATTCGCGCAAGCCCTTCCCGCTGGCAGCCGGGCAGGAGAGCGCCTTAACCCTGACGCTGACGGGCAAATTGATCAAGCTATCGGGAGTGGTGCGCGACGCAAAGGGCATGGCTGTGCCGCAGGCGTCCGTCATTGCCTTTCCGATCGATCGATCCCTGTGGACGAACTACGGCGTCTCACCCACATGGATTCGCCCATCGGTGGGCACGAACACTGGCGGCTACTCGCTCACCAGCATTCGCGCCGGCGAGTACTACCTGGTTGGCGTGGACTTGGCCCACATCAACGCCTGGGTCGATCCGGCGTTCCTGGCGTCGGCCATTCCTTTTGCGACCCGAGTGTCATTGGATTGGGGCGATGCGAAAACGATTGACGTGACGCTCATGGTGAAACAATGAAAGTCACCGGCGCCGTGCTGTTGCTCTGCATCGCGCTCTGCGGTGCCCTCGCCGCGCAGTCGCCGGCCACCCGCGACGCATCCGTCTCCGGCGTCGTCACGACAGCCGCTCCCAACCCCCAGCCGATACCGCGCGCCGTTGTGACGATCAGCGGCGTCGCGTTGCCGGCAGCCCGGGCCGCGATCACGGATGACAATGGGCGCTTCTCCATCGACGGATTGCCGGCGGGACGGTTCACGCTATCAGCAAAGAAACCGGCGTATTTGCCGGCGACGTACGGCGCGTCGCGACCGGGGCGTCCCGGAATCGAAGTGGCGATCGCGAGTGGCCAGCACCTCGCTGGTCTGTCGATTGCGATGACACCCGGCGCCGCGATTAGCGGGCTGATCCGCGATCGCAAGGGATTGCCGCTGTCCAATGCGCGTGTCTCCGTAATTCGGCGTTTGCCGGACGGCTCGTTCGCGCCCGCGTTGACGGCGACATCCGATGACCGCGGGCAGTATCGAATCTACGGGCTCCCGCCGGGCGATTATCTGGCGAGTGCGACCGAGTCGTCGCTCATCGCGACGACTGCCGGCGCACCAACCAGCGCTGAGATGGATGCCACACTTGCGGCGCTCAGGGCTCGCCAGGCGGCCGGGCGTCCCGCCGGGGCGCCACCGACCGCGCCACCACCGATCCGTCCAGTGAATCTGGCCCCCGTCTTCTTTCCAAGCGCGCTCAGCCCTGCCGACGCCGTTCCCGTGAGAGTCGCCGCGGGCGACGATCGTCGCGGCACGGACATCACAATTCGGTTTGGCCGCACCGCGACGGTCACGGGTGTGGTCACGCCGTCGATCGATGCGAACACGATCGCCCTGTCCCTGACACTGAAAGGATCGGACGTCTCGGTACCGTCCTATAACAGCACCCTCCAGACGCGGGCATCCTCGGACGGTACCTTCACGTTCACGAGCGTGAATCCTGGCAGCTACACCATTCAGGCGCGGACGATGACGGCCGGCCCACCGGGCAGCGCCGCGCCGGCACCCGGAGCTCTGTTGTGGGGGCGTGCGGACGTGGTCGTTGACGGCGATGATGTGGCCGGTGTCGCCCTCTCGCTCCAACCTACCCGTCATCTCACCGGACGAGTCGTCTTTGATGGCGCCGGCGCCCAACCCGACCCAACCAGGCTGCGGATCGACATGGCCAACGCGGCTGACGACGGCGTGCGACGAATGATCATGTCCGGGTTGAGCGCACCCCTGGCGCTGCCGAGCGCGAACCCTCCCGCCGCGGACGGAACATTTGGTTTGGACGGCGTCGTCCCCGGTTTGATGACGGTGAATGTCACGCCCATCCCGCCCGGCTGGGCCCTGCGTTCCGTGATGATGGGTGGCAGCGACCTGCTGGATACACCGTTCGACGTTCCTGCGGACTCCACGCCGCTGCCACCGGCGGTCATCACGTTCACCGATCGCCACTCGTCTCTGTCAGGTACCATCGAGGCTCCAGCGGCGCAAGCGGCTTCGCTCTACTCCATCGTCGTGTTTGCGGCGGACAAGGCGCAGTGGCGGCCTGGGTCGCGGCGAGTGAAGGTCGCGCGCGCCGGGACGGACGCGAAGTTTCTGATCAAGGATCTGCCGGCCGGCGACTATTTCATGGCCGCGGTCTCGGATTTTGAGCCGGACGACTTGCGCGATCCGGCGTTCTTCGAACAACTCGCGCCGAAGGCCATACGCATCACTCTGGGCGACGGTGAACAGAAGATTCAGAACCTGCGCATCGGCGGCTGATCGATCCGCTCACCGAAGGTCGGACATCGCCCGCAGCGCCTCGACCAATCGAGCGAGCCGATCGAGGTTCAGCAACACGATGGTGATGAGCAGTACCGCGTGACAGATGCCGAGAACGATGGCCGTTTTCGCCCAACCGCGCCGCTGCTCGAGTGCGGGCGCGGGCGTCGGTCGAAGCGCCTTGAGTCCGATCACGATGGCGAGGATCGCTTTCTCCAGGCCCCCCAGGTTCAAGAAACTCAGAAGCGCGACGACGAGCGCCAGCGTCGCCAGGTTGTAGCGCTGCCCGAGCACGAACGCCGATTCACGCGAATCCATCACATACCTCGCTTGTGAAGTTCAGGAGCCCAGGTTTCAATGGTGAGGAGCCCGCGACCCATCCGCCAGAGCACGATCGCCGCGAGCGCGGGCAGGATCAGCGACAGCGCGGGCGCCTGGAAATCCGCGACCAGTTGAAACGCGCGCCATCCCAGGACCAGCGGGCCGATCAGCCACAGCCGCCGGCTGAGCCACGGATGATCGCCTTGCTGGATGCGCTCAGAGATGGGAAGCCACGCGTCTGCCGGTGACACAGGATACGGAAGCTCCTGAAGCTCCGCATTCACGGCCGCAAAGTCCGCCGCCCAGCGCTGGCATGCTGAACAGGCGGCCAGGTGCTCCTGATCGGCCGGTGTCCACGCAGCCTCGCCGTCCGCGGAGGCCATGCGGTGCATGCGTACGCGATCGCAATCGATGGTGCTCACGATGTTCCTCCAGAAAGCAGAACCAACAAGCGTTGCCGCGCGGCGTACAACCGGCTCATCACCGTGCCACGCGGAATGCCGAGCGAGGCCGACAACTCGTCGTAACTCCATCCCTCGATGTGTTTGAGGACCACGAGCTCCGCCTGGTCGGCCGGCAACTGGTCGATGGCTCGCCACAAATCCAGTTGCCGAGGCGAGACGCCCGGTTCAATGGCCGGCGCGGTAAAGACGCCGCTTTCCGCGCGCGTGCCTCGTCGAGACATCTGTTTGAAACAGCGATTGCGCAGCAGCACGTAGAACCAGGCATAGAACGGCCGATCCGGATCGAAGGCGCGAAGCCCGCGGAAGGCATCGACGAACGCCTCCTGCACCGCGTCGGCCGCGTCGGCCGCATTGCGGGTCAGGAGACGCGCGTGCGCCAGCGCCCGGTCCTGATAACGGGCGACCAGATGCCGGAACGCGTCGGCGTCCCCCGCCCTACACGCCCGGACTGCAGCCGCGTCGTCCATCTCTGGGACCTACTATCCACGAACGGGGCGTGTTATTCGGGGCGGGCTCGCGTCTCCGTCCACTCGCGGTTCGCCGTGGGTTCGACCTGTCGGTACTGGCTCAGTTTGGCTTTGGGGGCTGGCGAGGGGCTGCTGGTCCGAGTCGACCGGCCGCGCCACCTCAGGCTCCCCCCCGCGCGGCGGAATCGGGAAGGTGTCAGCGCCCGGCGGTTCCGGTCCGCAGGTGATGTGATGAGATCGCGCCGACTCAAAGTGGCGCGCGGAGCCTGAGGTGGCGCGGGCGTCGCCCTACGAATTCCGCAGCGCGACCGCCGGATCGACGCGCGTGGCTCGCATCGCCGGGATGATGCACGCGAGCGTCGCCGCCACGATCAGCGTGACGACAGCCAGGCCAGACGACACATCTACGGCGGTGACGCCATAGAGCAACGAGTCAAATAGCGTTGACAGGGCGGCCGTTGCGCCGATGCCAATCACGACGCCAATGGCGATCAGCATCGTGCCTTGACGAAGGACCACGCCCACGATCTCCCCTCGCGTGGCGCCCAGGGCGAGGCGGATGCCGAACTCGCGCGAGCGCTGCGTCACCAGGTACGACATGACGCCGTAAATGCCGATCGCTGAGAGCACCAGCGCGACCACCGCGAACAACCCAAGCACCCACATCGTGAACCGGGACGCGGACGTCTGCTGCGCGACCAGCTCCGCCATGGTGGACGTCGCAAACACCGCGACCGACGACTGGCCCTGCGTGAGCGCCGCGCGCACCGCCGGCAGGATCGCAGCGGCCGGCGCCGTGGTCCGAATCAACAGCGGCTGCGGCGATTGATCGCCGGCGGGAAAATAGAGATCCGGATCCGCGGTCGGATTCGCCGGCAGGGCGCGATATTTCGTTTCAGGGACGGTCCCGATGATCGTGATCCACGGATTCGACGAGCCTGGCGCGCCGAGCCTGATGCGCTTGCCGATCGGATCCTGATTCGGCCAGAAGCGCTGGGCCACGTGCTCGCTGACGATCACGACGGTGGTGGGTGAAGCGGTGTCGCTCGACAGGAACGTCCGGCCGGCCTTGATCGGCATGCCCATCGTCGCAAAAAAGTCCGGGCTCACGCGATGCACATAGGCCCGCGGCACGGTCTGCGCATCCACCGTGGTGTCCCCCTCCGCCGAATAGAACACCGCGGAACCGCCACCGCTGAGCGGGACGTCGGACGCCAGGCTGACTGCGCCGACGCCGGCAACCGAGCGGACTCGATCGATCAAGTCCTTGCCGGAGAGAACAAACGCGGGCGGGGGCGCCGGCTGCCCGGGCGTGGGGGCGGCGGGGGCGGGCAGGCGCGGCACGCTCACCGTTACGGTAAGAAGATTATTGGCGTCGAAGCCCGGATCGATCGCCGCCAGTTTCTGACCGGATCGAATCATCAGGCCGGCGCCGATGAACAGCACGATGGCGAGGGCGACCTCGGCAATCACCAGCAGCCCGCGGACCCGCTGCGCGCGCAGACCGCTCGATCCGCCACGCGAGGACTCCTTCAGCGCGTCGGTCAACCGCGCCAACCTCGAGTGCATGGCGGGCGCGAGTCCAAGCAGCACACCCGAGGCGAACGCCACTCCGACGGTGAACACGAGCACCGGAACATTCAGCGCCGGCTGGACAAACGACGGAAACTGGACGGGGCTTTCGGCCATCAGGAATTTCACGAGCAGCCACGCCAGACCGAGCCCGGCCGCCGCGCCGATGCTCGACAGCACGCAGCTTTCGGTGATGAGCTGCCGCATCAGGCGAGTCCGGCCCGCACCAAGCGCCGTCCGCACGGCGATTTCCTTCTGCCGGATTTCCGACCGCCCGATGAGCAGGTTCGCGACGTTGGCGCAGGCAATCAACAGGACGAAACTCACCGCGGCCATCAGCGTCAGCACGATCGGCCGGAGCTGGCCCATCGTTTCCACCAGCAGCGGACTGACCTCGGCGCTGCGTTTGGCGTTGGTGTCGGGATAGGCCGCTGCCAGCTGGTCGCAGATCGTGCGGAGCTCGGCCTGCGCGGCGTCAATCCCTACGCCGGATTTGAGCCGCGCCAGCGCCGAAAACCCGCGCGATCCGCGATTTTCCGAGTACCCGGCCAACGCAAATGGAATCCACAATTGCGCGCTGTCCGTCACGCCAGTCAACCCGGGAGGCATGATGCCAATGACCGTGTACGTGCGCCCGCTCAGTTGGATCGTTTTGTTGACGATCGACGGGTCGGCGCCGAAACGCCGTTTCCACAGACCATCGCCGAGAATGGCGACGAAGTCACGATTGGGCACGGCATCCTCTTCCGGTCGAAATGTCCGGCCGTAGGCGGGCGAGACGCCGAGCAGAGAAAAGTACGGCGCCGCCACCGCCTCCGCGGGAATACGCTCCGCCTCATCGCTGGTGGACTGGCCGGACAACGTCAGAGACAAAGTGTCGTAGGCCGCCATATCGTCGAACGTCTTCGCACGGGCTCTCCAGTCGCGGTAGTCCGGCAGCGAGGTACCGCGGCGCTCCACCGTCGCACGCTGCACGTTGCCGATGACCAGGACAAGCCGGTCGGCATCGGCATACGGCAAGCCGCGCAAGAGCATCGCGTCCACCAGGCTGAACATCGCCGTGCTGGCGCCAATGCCAATGGCGAGCACGAGAATCGCGACGATGCTGAAGCCTGGCGCCTTGATGAGGCTGCGCAGCGCGTACCGGATGTCCTGCGTGATGCTGTCGAGCGAAGGGAATTTCCACATATCCCGGGTCCGATCCTTGATGAGGGTGACATTACCGAATTGCCGCTGTGCCGCCAGGCGAGCTTCATGCGCCGGCGCGCCCGCCTGCTCGAACGAGGCCTGCCGCATGGAGAGATGGAAATCGATTTCAGCGCGCAGGTCGCGCTCGCGGCGCGCGCCCGTGAACAGCGCCGCGATCCGGCGCCACGCCGAAATGAGTGCGTGAGCCAGCTTCATCAGCCCGCCTGCATCACCCGCGTCACCGCGGACGCCACCCGCTGCCAGTACTGCGTTTCGTTCTCGAGTTCGCGTCGCCCGAGCGCGCTCAGCCGGTAGTAGCGGGCGCGGCGGTTGTTCTCCGACATGCCCCATGTGGCTCGCAGCCAGCCGCGAACCTCCAGCCGATGCAACGCCGGATACAACGCACCCTCTTCGACACGGAGCACGTCGGCGGAATTGCGCTGGATGAACTCCACGATGGCGTAGCCGTGCATGGGCCCCTTGCTGACCGCCTTGAGAATCAGCATGTCCAGGGTGCCCGGAATCAGCTCAACCGGTGTCGGCTCTCCCATAAGTAGGTTAGGGGATCGTGCGACAGCCGGCGTGACGTTGTCAATGCCCGGCTCTCAATTGCGCGGAACGTGCGCTTGCCGCCGTGCACGATTGGCCTCAGTCGCGCGCCCGCGCCCTGTTGGTGACGGTTTCGGAACGCATGTTGTCCACGGCTGGCCTCAGCAGCAGACTCGCGCGCTGTCGCCTGGTCTGTGGTGGTTTCGGAACGCATGTTGTTCGCGGCAGGCCGAATCTGCCGCAGCGCGCCCGAGGGTCGGCTGCCCGCCGAGGGCGCGCGAGCGTGCGGCTGAGGCCAGCCGTGAACAATATGCGTTCCGAAACCGCCCCAGCTCACAACGGCCCGTGAGCCCCCAGGCCCGGATTACCCGCAGGCGGTGGCTCGTCCCGCGGCGGTCTGGCAGCGTTTGTGATTCCTCTCTCGGCATGAAGGTTGCTCTCACCATCGCGCCATGCCACCAGCAGCCGCCGCCCCACCAGAAGCGGATCCCCACGCCGGCCCCGCGATCGCGGCCCGGCGTTTCCTGGCCAAAGAAGAAGGACTCGCCGCGCAACTGCTCACGCCGCGCCAGCGGCAGCAGCTCCTCGACATCGCCACAATCGTAAAGCTGGGCAAGGGCCAGTTCTTCTACCGCGAAGGCCAGGAGGCCAAGGCGATCTTCATCGGCCGTACAGGCGCCGTGAAGACGTACCGCGAGCTCCCGAGCGGCACCAAACGCATCAAGTCATTTCTTCTCCCGCGCGATCTGTTCGGGCTTGCGGAAGCCGGGCACTATGTGAACTCGGCGCGCGCGCTGACGCCGGCGTCCTGCTACCGCATCGAGCTCGAGGATCTGATTCCGCTGCTGCAACGCGATGCCGCGCTCGAATTCCAGTTCCTGATCAAGCTCACGCACGAGATCCGCGAGTCGCAGCGACGGGTGATCATGCTGGCGCGCAAAGACGCCATCGGCCGGCTGGCGATGTTCCTCATCATGCTACGGGATCGACACGTCGAATCGAAATCGCGTGACGTCGTTCCGTTGCCGATGAGCCGATCGGACATCGCCGATTACGTGGGTCACTCGCTTGAAACCGTCAGCCGCGCCACGACGCGGCTGGTCAAGCAAGGCCTGATCGCGTTCAACGGCCGGCACCAGGTCCGGATTCTCGACACCATAAAGCTGGAACGTATCGCGGCGAGTGTCTGACGGCCCGCAGTCGATTGTTTGATCCAAATCAAGTTCGCGCGGATTTAGTCCGATCCGCCGGGCTTCGCACTACTATCAGCCCACGGATATGGTCGAGCCGCCTGACCCTGGCGTGGGGATTTCGCTCGTCGCTCACGATCTCAAGAACACATTCCACCTGATGACACTCGCGCTGGAGGAGCTGCAGCAGCACCTGCCGGGCGACGAACCGAGCACGCGCACGCTCCTCGAGATGCGATGGTTTCTCGCGCACGTCGACTATCTGGCGACGTCGCTGCTCGACAGCGTCCGCGCCGACGCGCTGAAGCGGCGTGCCATTCCGCTCAATGCGTTCCTGATCGACCACGAGCCACAACTCTCTCGCACGCTCACGCAAGGCGTCGTGCTCGTCATCCGGCCGTCCGCGCATAACGGAAGCGTGCTGGCGACGCCGGCGGAGCTCGAGCGTCTGGTCATCGCCCTCGTCTCGTACGCATGCGCGGCCATGCCTGACGGCGGCGAGCTGACGATCAGCACCGGTTGGCTCGATCAAGTGGCGGGCGCCGCACTGCCCACCGTCAGGCCTCGCCGGTACGTCCGCCTGACGGTTTCTGATACCGGTGCTTCGGGAACGCGCGATCCCAATGCGGAATTGCTGGATCCTTCGCCAGTTCAAGGAACGGATGACGCTCCCGCGTACAGCGTCGCAGTAGCGGTACGTCGGCTGAACGGGTGGCTCATTGTGGAGAACGAGAACGGAACGGGCACGCGCGTGCACGTGTGCTTGCCAGCGCTACCGGATCCGGTCGAGGCTTGAGTCAGTTTGGAGACGCGTCCAGGAGTCCTTACTCCCGCACCCTCCTCACATCGGCCGTACGCCATGAATGGCGCCTGCGTACGAGCAGTCCCAAGCCGACGATCGTCGCCACCTCCGCGGCGAGCCCGGCGGCGAGCGGCCACGGCGCGCCCCCCGCGTCGGAGGTGTCGAGGGTGAAATCGATCGCGAGCTCCCGCTGATCGGCGTCTCTGCGCTGCGCCCCGATCTTGACGCGCGCACTGGACGGCGACAATGCGTTCGCCAGGTATGCCGCATCGGCCGGGTGATGATCGTTGCGATAGAAAAGTCGATGATGCCCGGCCGCGGGGGCTTGGATGGCCGCTTCCAGCGTGATCCGAATGATGCCTTCGCCCCGCGTCAGCGAGCTCGGCTCCGGCGCACGAACTCCGCTGATCTCGAGTGGGAGCGGCCGGCCGTCGACTTCCAGTCGCAGCCCGCTTTGCACGCCCATGGCGTAGACCCTCGCTTCCGGCTCGCTGATCGATCCGTCGCCATTCCGATCGATGGCAGCGAGGACACCAGGCGCGACCGCCATCCCCGGTGTGATGTCGAGTTCGATCCCGATGCGTGCGGGATCGACGGCAATCCGCGCCGCCTGAAGGTACTCGTCGCGCCGGTGCGCGAACGCCGGTGCGCACGCGATCACGGCGAGCGCGGCCACGACCGCAGCGCGGCACCTACTTCGCGACGAATTTCGATCCGTAGTCATTGGTCGGGTCGCGATAGATCGTGTGGATGTGATCGACCGTGCCCTGCGGCGCGTATTCGATGACGAGCGTGGGCCCCTGGATTCTGAAATACGCGATGCTGCCGGGTGTCGTTGAACCGCTCCAGGCAAAGAACGTTTGCGGCAGGTTGGCGCGGATGTCGGCCATGCGCGGCTCCGCGAAGGCATCCGTCACGATGCCGGCCCACTCCCGAATGATGCCGAGCAATGCGGTCTGTTGTGCGGCGGACAACGCCGATGCCCGGATGCCCTCCGGCTGAATCACGCGGCCGTCCTGCCCAGGACCAAGTACGAGGTCCGACACGCGATACGGCAGGATCGCCTGCGCGCGCTGGCCTGCATCGAGCGCATTGATCAACGCGAAGGCCTCGTCATTCTCCTTCCCGAGCGGCCGGATCTCGCGGCCTTCAACCGTGTAGCTCGCGGGCTGTGCCGCGGGCAGGCTTGGCGTCATGCTGGCCTGACTGCCCGCGAGCGTCAGATTGATCGCCAGATGGTGGCCACCAAACTGGAGCATCCACGGCGCTGTCGTCGACGGAGTGCCGACAAATGCCAGGTAGTACTCGTCCTGACCGAAGTTCACGCCGCCCGCACCGCCTCCGCCGCGCCCTCCTCGGCCTCCGGGCGGAGGACCACCGGGCGGGCCGCCCCCTGGGGGACCGCCACCGCGCGGCCCATTGCCGCCGCCAGTCGTACGCAGCACCTCATCGCCGCGCATGATCTCCGTGACCTTCCGGTAGCCGTCGCGACTGAGTGCGGTCATCAGCAGCGTCACGACGGCCGCGCGTTGCGCCGCGCTCACATCACCAAGGCGCAATCCTTGGCGCTGGAACGCGCCGCTGGGCAGATTCGACCATCGCGTCTTCTGCGGTCCCTCGAATGGGAACTGCACTTTCATGCGACCGGCGTCGTCGAGCGTCGCGACCAACGCCTTGGCCGCGGCGACGATGCGCGCCGTGGCATCGGCTGGACTAGCGGCTTGAGGAGGAGCTGCGGCCGGTCTGGCACCAGCGCCCGACAGACCCATCACGAAAACGAGTGACGCGAGGTAAACCCCAGTGGAGATGCGCATACCAGCACATTACGTCAGCGCGGCTTGCCCGGTTGTGACAAAAGGAGGGGACGCGTGCGGCAGATCTGTGGCGAGTCGATTACGCGGCGCGCTGAGCCGACACGCAGACCGAGGACGTTGGAAGCCGCAGCGCGTCGCCCTGAATGAACGGTTGCGCGGCAGCGGCGACGGCATCCCGAAAACTCCGCGTCTCCTCGGGTGACAGCGCCGACAACCGCGCTCGCCAGGCCAGATCGGTGAATTGGCGGAGGTACTCGTCGACCGATGGCAGCACGAACGTCGCGGACCGCCGCTCGACGCGCACGTTCACGAAGCCGCACGATTCGACCAGCGCCTCGAGCGCACCCGGCGCGGCCAGTGAAAACGGTCCCGGCTGCCCAGTCCGAGGGGGTGTCATCCCGATCAGCGATGCACCGACGCCGCCAATCACGGTAAAGAAAGGACAGCGGGACGGCTCGTCCCAGACCACGACGGCGAGACGGCCGCCCGGCACGAGCACCCGACGCGCCTCTTGCAACGCGCGCTCCCGATCGGGAATGAACATGAGCCCGTAGGTGTTCGTGATGGCATCGATCGAGCCGTCACGGAAGCCGAGGTCCTGCGCGTCCATTTCCAGGAACGACAGATTGCCCACGCCCGCAGCCGCCGCCTGACGCGAAGCGCCCGCGATCATCGGCCCGGACGGATCCACCCCCAGCACGGTCCCGCGGCCGTCGATGACGTGTGCCGCGGCCAAGGCCGGATAGCCCGCGCCGCAGCCAACGTCGAGGACGCGGCCGCCGGCATCCCACCGGGCCGCGACGCGGAGCCACTCCGTCACCGGCTCGAAGTTCCGCATCGTCCAGGCCAGCCAGGCTTCCCAGCCGTCCGCGACGCGATTCCAGTGCGCGACTCGATCGTTCACGACGCCGTCAGAAAACTCTGCAGCTGCAGAATCGAACGCTTCGGCGTCACACCAGGCGGCAGGTTGGGATGGACATGCGTCGCAAAGAATTGCGTGGCGTCCTCCTGCGTTTCCCACAACTCGAATACACGCCAGCCTCCAGTCGACTGACCGCCGCCGACGGCAATAAATCCCCTGGCCTGCCGCAGCGCCGGCTCGAGCGCCGCGAGCATACCCGCGAATCCTTCAGGCGTCTGTCCCTGCACGTCAGCCGTCACCAGTACTGCCACAGTCACCTCCGGTTCGAGGATAGGCACGGCGTCAACGGCCGTCCAGCAATTACGCGCACAGTATCTGTGCAAAAATGCACCACATGCACTGGGACGACCTGCGGGTGTTTCTGGCGCTGGCACGCACAGGCCGCGTGTCCGCGGCGGCCAGGCGGCTGGATGTCGAGCACACGACAGTGTCGCGCCGCATCGCCGCGCTCGAGCGCACGCTTGGCGTCCCGCTGTTCTTTCGAACGCGAACGGGCTATGTGCTCACGCCGCACGGGGAAAACGTGCTCGCCAATGCCGAACGCATGGAGGCCGAAGCACTCGCTGCGGCCGCCCGCGCGCGTGAACGGACCAGCGAGCCGGCCGGGCGCGTCCGGGTCGCACTCGCGCCTGAATTCGCGTCCCACTGGCTCGTCCCCAAGCTGGCCGCTTTCCGCACCAAGTACCCGCGCATCGTCCTGCACGTCCTGGTGGGGACGCGCGAGCGGGACCTGACGCGCGGCGAAGCGGACCTCGCGATCCAGACGCCGCGGCCGCACCAGCCCGGTCTCATCGCGGTGCGAATCGCCAAGACGGCCACGCGGCTGTACGTGTCGAAGCGCGCGGCCGGCGGCGCGATCAACAAAATCGCCACGCTCGCGGACCTGGGCGATCGCTCGCTCCTGGCTTTTTCGTCCGGGTTTGCGCTGCTGCAGGACGCGCAATGGCTGCAGCCGTTGCTCGCGTCGGGACGTCTGGCGCTCGAAACCAACAGCACGCATGCGCTGCTGGCCGGCGCGCTCGCCGGCGCGGGAGTGGCGGTGCTGCCGCACTTCGTCGCGCGCAATTATCCGGAGCTCATGCCCGTGTCCGATCCCGCCGCGGAGACCGAGGTGTGGATGACGACGCATGCGGAGGTGCGACGGGATCCGAAAGTGCGCGTGACGGCGGAGTTTCTCAAGCGTGCGGCATCCGGGGCGGGCGGGCTGGCATAATGCACATCGCCGGTCGCCGCCACGCGGGCGCTGTTGAACATCCTGGGCACCTGTCCGTCTAACGCGATCAGCCCCTCCACATGCCCACTCCCCGACCGCTGCGTTTGTGGCCCGGTCTCGCCGGCGCCGCCGTAATTTTTCTCGGTGCCGCGATTGTGCCAATCGTGATGCCGTCGGCCGCCATGGGTGGCGTTCTCGCCGGCATGGCCGCGGCGCTGGTCGTGATTCTCTGGTGGGTGTTCTTGAGCCGCGCACCGTGGATCGATCGCCTCGCGGGCGTCGTCCTTATCGCCGTCGCGATCTACGCGATGCGGCCGCTGCTGGATCGGTCGATCGCGACGGGCGCGCAAGGGTTTCTTCCGGTCCTGTCGCTACCGCTGTTCGCGTTCGCGCTCGTGGTGTGGGCCGTCGTGACACGTTCGCAGTCCTCCGGCACGCGACGCGCGCTGCTCGTTGTCGCCGTGATGGTCGCTGTCGGCGCGTGTACGCTCGTGCGGACCGCCGGCATCGTGGGCGGCGGCGGTTTCGAATTGCATTGGCGGTGGACGCCGACGCCTGAAGAGCGGCTGCTCGCGCATGGCAACGACGATCCCGTCCCGCCGGCCCGTCCCGCAGCGACGGAACCGCCGGCGTCCGCGCCCGCGACATCGACGGAGGGCGCGGCGCCTTCGTCGCCCGTGTCCACGCGTCCGGCAGACTGGCCGGGCTTCCGTGGTCCGAATCGCGACGGCGTCATTCACAACGTGCGAATCGCCACGGATTGGACGGCGTCTCCGCCCATGCCACTGTGGCGTCGAGCGATTGGCCCGGGCTGGTCGTCGTTCGCGGTGGATCGCGGGTTGCTGTACACGCAAGAACAGCGCGGCGAGGATGAGATCGTCGCGTGCTACCGCGTGTCCAACGGCGAGCCCGTGTGGCGTCACCGCGATCGCGTGCGCTTCTGGGAGTCCAACGGCGGCGCAGGCCCGCGAGGTACGCCGACGCTCGCGGGCGGCCGCGTGTACGCGCTCGGCGCGACGGGCCTGCTGAACGTTCTGGATGCGGCGACGGGCGCGGCCATCTGGTCCAGAAACGCGGCGGCGGACACCAAGACGAAGACTCCCATGTGGGGCTTTGCGAGCTCCCCTCTCGTGACGGGCGATCTCGTCATCGTCGCGGCCAGCGGAAAGCTCGTGGCGTACGAGCTGGCGACCGGAACGCCCAAGTGGTACGGACCCGTGCATCGCGGTAGCTACAGCTCACCGCACCTGGCCACGATCCAGGGCGTTGAGCAGGTGCTGTTGCTCAGCGCCGATGGCGTCACGAGCGTGGCGCCACAGACCGGCGCGGTCCTCTGGGAACACAGTTGGGGCGGCGAAGGCACGCCGATCGTTCAGCCGGCCGTCACGGAAGACGGCGATGTGTTGATTGACGCGATCACCGGCATGGGTGGCTTGGGGATTCGCCGCCTGGCCGTGTCGCATCAATCCGGCACCTGGACCGCGACGGAGCGTTGGACGTCAACGGGGCTCAAGCCGTACTTCAACGACTTCGTCATTCACAAAGGCCACGCGTACGGCTTCGACGGGAGCATTCTGTCGTGCATCGATCTCTCGGACGGCGCGCGCAAATGGAAGGGCGGGCGATACGGCAGCGGACAGCTCGTGTTACTGCCCGATGAAGACCTCTTGCTCGTCGTGTCGGAAGAAGGCGACCTCGCGCTCGTGTCCGCGACGCCGGATCAATTCAAGGAGATCGCGAAGATCACGGGCATTGACGGGAAGACGTGGAACCATCCGGTGATCGTCGGCGACACGCTGCTGGTCCGCAACGGCGAGGTCATGGCCGCGTTCAAACTCACGCTGCAGGCGCGGTAGCGCGGGCGCACGGTTGCGGCGCTTTGGAGCCCAGCCCTTAAGCGCGGCCACGTTCACCGAGACCGGGTTTCCGCCGTTTGATCTGATATATCGTTACCCGAATTGGGCCCCTGGACCCAACTCATGTCCTTCCTGAGCCGCCCGCCGCTTGTGTTCGCGATAGCACTCACCTACTTCAGCTTTGGCCAGGTTCCGCCGGGAAAGCCAATCACCACGGTCAACAATGGATTGCTGGATGAGATCCGCCTATACGGAGCGATTCCGCCAGCACAGTCGACGGGCATTGGAATCCGACCCTTCTCCGCCACCGACGCCGACCTGGCCGAGGGTGGGCAAACTGGTGAGTTGCCGAAGGAAACCAAGGATCTGCAAGAGCGTGGTCCGCGGTTGCTTCAAACTCAGTTAGTCGCCACGCTGAAGGATCAGGCCGCTTTCAGCGCAGTGAGCGCCCTCACGGCGGACGCTCCGCCACCGGCGGGAGCCCTCGTTGTCGAGGGCAAGTTCACTCTGCTCGATCCCGGTAGCCGCGCTAAGCGTTATTTTGTCGGCTTCGGCGCCGGCAAGTCCGGTGTGCAGGTCGCGGGCAGCGTCAAAGGTGCAGATGGGAAGATCATAGCGACGTTCGTCCACAAGCGGATTGGCGTAATGGGCGTCTACGGTGGCGATTCAACTGGCAAACTGCAGAGCGACGCGGCATCGATCGGCGAGGACATCGCCAAGTTCCTCTCCGCATGGGCGAAGGGAAAGAAGCTCAAGTAGAGGTCGAAGGGGCGCTCCGCGGCTACTCCCGTCTCACCTGGTTCGCCGGCTTGTCCTCGCGGAGTCCGACGAATCTCGCGTGCCGCAGATGATTGTCCGCGGTCCACTCGAGGAATTCCAGTTGCGCGACCAGGACCGGCTTCAGCCACCGGCACTCGAGCATCTTGGCCGGCGTGAGGCCTTGTCCCCAGCGGCCCGCTTTGGCCTCCGGCAGATTCACGAATGGACAGGTGGCGATCTCCAGACGCCGGAACTTCTTGTAGAGATCCGCGCGGGTGGCGGGCGTGAACCCATTGCGGGTACGCGCCGCGTACAGCAGCCGGTCGCCCTCGTAATAGCCCACGATGATCGCATCGAACGTCGATGAGCCAGTACTGTAGCCGCCGATGACAAACTCCTGCCCGCGATCGATCCGCATCTTGCGCCACGCACCCGATCGCAACCCCGGCTGGTACCGGCTGTCGCGACGTTTGGCCACGAGACCCTCAAAGGCATTTTCTCGAACGGCGGCCACGAGCGTTGGCAACGAACCCGAGAGCACCTCGCTCAGCAGCGCCGGCTCGTCAAGCGACGGCGCCACCTGTTGTTCGAGGATCGCGCGCCGGGCATCGAGCGGCTCGTTCTGCAGGCTGGTTCCGCCGATCATCATGACGTCGAAGACGAAGTACACGACGGGCGTGGCGGGGCCGGATTGCTGCAGGGCTCCAAAGGACGGTTTCCCCTGATCATCCAGCGCCACCACCTCGCCGTCGATGACGGTGTTGTCCGGCAGTCCGGCGAGTGCCCGGACAATGGACGGATATTTGTTGTTGAAGTCGCGATTGTTTCGCGATCGCAGGAAGACGCGTCCGCCGGACTTGAACGCCACCGCGCGGTAGCCGTCGAACTTCAGCTCGTACTGCCACTGCGCCGGATCGTCGGGGAGCTTGTCCTGCCTCAGCAGGCGCATGGGCTCGACGAAGCCTGCGGTAGCGCGCGGCCGCATCGCGCTCAATTCTTGAACAGATCGCCGCTGAGGTACTTGAGCCCGGTGTCAACCGCGACGGTCGCCACAACCTTACCGGCGCCAAGCTCGCGTGCCAGATCGATCGCCGCGGCGATATTGAGCGCGCTCGACGTGCCCACCAGCAGCCCTTCTTCTTTCGCGAGGCGACGCGCCAGCATGCGAGCGTCCTCTTCGCGAATCGCGCGCGCTTCGTCGTAAGGCTTGTCCGCCATATGGTGGGGCACGCGACCGGTGGCGATGCCCTCGACGCGATGCGGGCCGCCGCGTCCTTCCGTCAGCGCCGGCGATCCCGCGGGTTCGAGCGCGACGATCCGCGCCTGGCTTCCCCCGGCGCGCAGCGCCCGCGCCACGCCGTTCAACATGCCGCCGGTACCGACGGCGCCGCAGAACACATCGAGACGGCCGCCGGTCTGTTCCAGCAGCTCGCGTCCGATGCCGGCGTAGCCATCGATCGCATCTTCATTGTTGAACTGATCGGTCCAGTACGTGCCGGGCTCGGCCGCAAGTACTTTCAGCTCGTCGCGCATGCGGTCGAACAGCGACGGCGTGACCTTGCCACCCTCGCTCGGCACCACGCGCAGCTCGGCGCCAAACGCGCGCATCGTCCGCAGCTTCTCTTCCGCAAAGGCGTCAGAAGACACGAGCACGACGGGATAGCCTTTGACCGCGCAGACCATCGCGAGCGACGAACCCGTACTGCCGCCGGTGAATTCGACGACGCGCATGCCGGGCCGAAGCGTGCCGCGACGTTCCGCGCCTTCGATCATGGCGAGCGCCATGCGGTCTTTGTACGAACCAGTGGGACCAAAGAACTCCAGCTTGACGAGTACGTCGGCGGCGCCCGGCGGCACGACGGAGCGCAGCCGCACGACCGGCGTGCGACCGATGGTCTGCAACACCGACGCGGCCGGCGGCGTTGATCGGAAGGCTGGCAGCATTTCGCGAATCTGATCCGCATGCCGTGCATCGTGGCCGCCGGCGAAGACGACCCACTGGCGAAACGTCCACGGTCCAAATCGAGGATGCGGCGCGATCGGATGCTCGAGCGCATACGCGTCGCTCTCGCGGACCAGCCGGGCCACGTCGGCGCGAACCTCTTCCAGCGCGGCCCACGCCGCGTCCGCGCTCAGGCCTCCGCGCGGCTCGGACGCTTCCGATGTCTTGAAGCGCTGGCTGCGATCGGCCAGTCGCGCCACTTGGGCGGCGTCGATCGTCGCCGCCGTCTGCGGTGGCGCCGCGGCAGGTGGGGCGGTCGACGCCCGTGCGGCCGTCAACGCGTCGGCGAGACGACCCGCAATCCGTCGCTCGACAATCGCCAGGTGCTCCAGCACTTCCGCGACGGACCAGCGATCCGCCCCTGGCCGCTGCTCGCGGTGCAAAACCGGGATGCTATCCACGGCCGCGCGCAAGGCGGTACGGTTCTGTTCGAGGTGCTGCAGAAGTTCTTCGGATGGTCGTGGCATGGACCGGGCTCCTGAGGTAACCATCTATATTGACGTGAACGAACCCGCCTTCGCCAATCGCCCGCTTCGGCCCACCGCCGCGGATCTCAAGGCGGCTGTCGGAAAAACGATCCGGGACGTCATCGCGCCCGGCCTCGACGTCCTGTTCTGCGGCATCAACCCGGGGCTTTATTCGGCCGCGACCGGCCATCATTTCGCGCGGCCGGGCAACCGTTTCTGGCCCGCACTCCATGCCGCAGGCTTCACGGCACGGCTCCTTCATCCGTCGGAAGAACGAGCGCTCCTGGCTGCCGGTTGCGGGATCACAAATCTCGTCCGTCGCGCCACGGTGGCCGCCGACGAGTTGGACCCTCACGAGCTCATGGCCGGACGCCGCCGGCTCCTTCGCAAGGTTCTCCGCTATCGCCCTCGCATCGTCGCGATCGTCGGCATCGGCGCCTATCGAGTGGCGTTCGAGCGACCCCGCGCGGTCATCGGTCTACAGAATGAGTCACTGGGTCCTGCGCGGCTCTGGGTCCTGCCAAACACGAGCGGCCTGAACGCCAATCACCGCCCCGCGGATTTCGCGAAAGCCTTCGCCGCCCTAAGAAAGGCTAGCGTCAACTCGCTCTGAACCTGCCGCCTGCAACCTGTTACCTTACCTGTTACCTGTTACCTGTTAACTGTTACCTTTTACCTGTTAACTGTTAACTGTTAACTGTTACCTGAGTCTGTCACCCGCTCTTGCACCCCCAGCCATCGCGCAACCAGAGGAATCGTTGTGGCCTGCAGCAGGACGGAGCTGAAGACGACGAAGAAGACGAGATAGAAGATGGTTCTGGCTTCAGGCACACCCGCGAGCAGCGGATAGGTTGCGAGCACGATCGGCACGGCGCCGCGCAGGCCGCCCCAGGAGATCATCAGTTGTTCGCGCCAGGAAAACCGGAACGGCGCCAGGCAGGCGATCACACTGATCGGCCGGGCCACGAAAACCAGAAACGCCGAGAGCGCCAGGCCCGCCGGAGCCACCGGCCAGAGTTCACGCGGCATGACGAGCAGACCCATCACCAGGAACATGACGATTTGCATGAGCCAGGCCATCCCGTCGTGAAAGACGGTCAAGGTCGCCTTCTGCGCGTACGCCGCATTGCCGAGGACAATTCCGGAGACGTACACGGCGAGGAATCCGCTGCCGCCGATCGCCTGAACCATCGCGTACGTGAACACCATGAGCGCCACGCTGAGCGCGGGGTAGAGGCCCTCGAACTCGAGGCCGGCGTGATTCAGGATCCACACGCTCGCCTTGCCGGCCGCATAGCCGGCGGCCGTGCCGATGACCATCTGCTCGAAGAACGACGGCACCAGCCGCCACAGCGACGCCTCACCGGGATGTTCGATGAGCGCGAGCGCGCCCACACTCAGGAACACGGCCATCGGATCGTTCAGCGCTGATTCCACTTCGAGCAGCGGCCGGATACGGCCCCGCAGGCTCACGCTCCTCGCGCGGAGAATCGTGAACACCGCGGCCACGTCCGTGGACGCGACCGTGGCGCCCAGCAGGAACCCAATCAGGGGACTCGTGCCAAGGGCGCGGACGGAAAAGCCGGCGATGAGCAGTGTCGCGATGACCGTGCCGACGGTCGATAGCACCAACCCGCTGCCTCGCACCGACCGCACGTCTTCCAGCTTGGTGTCGAGACCGCCCGAATGCAGGATGCAAATCAGCGCGAGAATGCCAAACGTCTGCGCGACGGCATAGTTCGAAAACGGAAATCCGCCCGGCCCGCCCGGTCCGGCCACTATGCCGATAACAAGGAAAATCAATAGGCCGGGAATCCCGTACCGTCCCGCGCCTTTGCTGACCAGGACACTGACGATGAGCGCGAGCGAAATCGCGATGAGATACGCCGTCAGGGAATCGATCGCGAACATGGCCGCGCAATTCTCTCATTGCTGCTGAAGGGGGACTACTGCCGGCGGAGGTTGCGAAAGTAAGCCCGGCTTCGGTCGCGCCGAGCCGGTCAGACCGCGACCGATTCGGACGGACGCCTGGCAATCGCAGGAATGTTCACCACCAGCAAAGTGCCGGAGCCGGCGTGCGATTCAATGTTGACCGTGCCGCCGACCGCCCCGACCCGCTCGCGGATGCTGATCAACCCCAGCCCTTTGCCCCACGACCTGTCGACATCGAAGCCCTGACCGTCGTCCTCGATGGTCAAGGTGAGATCGCCGCGCGCCGTTCGAAGGTCCACCGACACGGTGAGCGCCTGACTGTACTTAACGGCGTTGCGCAGTCCTTCCTGGGCGACGCGGAACAGGCATACGGTCAGCTCCTGCGGCAACACAGCCGGGACGTCGTCGTGCGTGAACCTGATGGTTACGCTGGACACCGACAGTTCCGCTTGCAGCTCTTCCAGCGCTGCCACGAGGCCCATGAGCTGCAATCTGGCTGGGTGAAGACGATGCGACAGCGCGCGCACACTGGCGACGACGTCACTCACCCGGTTCGCGGCGTCAAGCGCCTGCACTTGCGTGTGTCCCTGCAGCATGCGTCCAAGCGCTGTCAGGCGGATCCGCAGCGCGGCGAGTTGCTGGTTGACATCGTCGTGCAGCTCGAGCGCGATACGCGAGCGCTCCTGATCCTGAGCCTCCAGCAGCCGGGATCCCAGGTGGCGTACCCGCTCAAAGCTCTCGAGCAATGCCGATTGACTCTGCCGCAGGTTCCGCTCGGCGGCTCGCCGCTGGCGGCGCTGGATCAACAGGCCCGTGATCAGCGCCGCCTGGAGCAACAATGCCGTCAACGCACCGACGATGTAGACGCCGTCTCGCTCCCAGAGCGACGGCTCTCTGAACAAGATCCGCGATTCGGCCGGGAGCCTGCTGGCGAGGCCCCACCGTTGGACCTGCCGCCAATCGACCAGCGGCATCACGCGCGCGTCTTCGATGGGAATGTCCTGCGGCCGCGTCCCCGTGAGAACGCGCAACGCCATTTCTCCAAGGCGCTGCCCGGTCTCATCGGTTCTCCGCACCACGCCGCCCACGACGCCGGTGCCGAGGTACAGATCGCTCGTGCCAAAAACGGGCACCGTCGCGGCCTGAGCGACCAGCCGCGCGACCTCGTCGGAATACATGACATTGCCATGCTCGGCGAGCACCTGATGCCAGATGTAAAGAATGACGCTTCCTCGAGGCACGGCCTTGACGGCTGTCAGAAGCCGCGCGAGTGTGTCGGCCTCGATGTACTCGATGCCGACGCGGCCGGTCAGCTCGCTGAGCCTCGCCCGGACGGCATCGCGGGTCTGCTCGATTGCCCCATTGGCGATCACGAACACGCGGGTCGTCGACGGCCGCAGGTCGAGGGCAAACCGCAGCGTCTCCGCATACGCCGCACTCACTCTGATGCCGGTGACGCCGGACTGGCGGACTGTCTCGTCGGGCGCCGAGGCGCCCGTGAACACCACCGGGACATTCGGAAACAGCTCGTCGCGATGCTTCAGGACGAACGCGAGGACTTCGCCGGTGGACGCGATGACCACATCGATCTTGCGGCCGCGATACTTCGCGTGAAGATACTCCGCAAACGCGAGCGACACTTCTTCGCCAGGGAATAAATCGGACTCGTAGTACTCCGCGAAATAATCGACGGGCACGTCGTCTCGCGATTCGAGGGCGCGGCGGATGCCTCCATCGAGGATCGGATTAGAGGGAAATGTCTCGGCACCCAGATGAATCGTGAGGACGACGCGGGGTGGGGCGGGATTCGAACCGGTGCCAGCGCCGATGGCGAGGCCGCACACAGCCACGAGAGCGACGGTGGCAAGCCTGCGCCTTGCCATTTCAGAACGCCAATCTTACTGCCAGCTGAATCTGGCGTGATGAACCGGCCTCGCCTGTGGGTAGGCGGGTCTTCGTGATTTTCGCGAACGTCGGGCTGCCCACGATGTTGCCAGGCGAGGCGAAGTTGACGTGATTGAAGACGTCGAAGATGTCGACGCGCACCTGCAGGTTGGCGCCCTGACCGAGCGTGGCGTTTCTCATGATCGACACGTCCGTGTTGTTGAATGCCGGACCGCGCACCGCGTTGCGCGGCAGGTTGCCAAAGTGATTGGCCGCCACGAACACTGACGGATCGAACCACCGGTCGACCGCACCGATGATTTGAATGGGGCCCGTCAGGTCCGGGCGTACCGTATTCGGCACGCCGTTCAGCGTGCTGTTGCTGGTCACGATGTTCACCGGATTCCCGCTCTGGAATTGGACGATCCCCGCCACCTGCCAGCCGCGCGTAAGGGGATGTTCTCCAAAAGGCAGCTCGTAGGTCGTGCTCAGCACGAAGCGGTGCCTGGCATCGAAATCCGACAGCCCGTACTGGCTCGGGATGTCATACGCATCCTGCACGGCAAAGCCCTGCGAATTCAGGGAGTTCGTATCGAGCGCTTTGGACCACGTGTATGAGGCGTCGAGCTGCAATCCGTGCGACAGACGTTTGGTGATCGCCGCCCAGCCCGCCTCGTAATTCGAAAAGCCAGTGCTCTCTACCTGCGTGATGTTGCCGAGCGGCGTGCCCGGCAGAATCGGGCTCGACGAGGCCAGCGCCGTGAAAGGCCGGACGCCTTCGATCGGCTGGTTGACGTTCCGCGAGATCCGAAGATGTGTCCCGTGCGAGCCGGAGTACCCGAGCGTCAGGCCGAGCGTGCCGGCAAGTTGCCGCTGCAGATTGACATTCCACGCGTGCACAGACGCGTTTCGGAATCCCGGATCGATCGTGAGTGGCGCCAGTCCCGCCGGCGCCGTCGTCTGGACCGCCCCGGCGAGAGGGATCGAACCAGAGGCCGTCAAGGGCATCGCGAAGGGCGGATTGCCGGCGGTGTCTCGTACCGCGGTCGTCCCCGGTTCGTCGAACGCGCGACCGTAGGCCGCACGCAGCACCGTCCGGCCGTCGTGCGACAGATTCCAGGCGATTCCCGCGCGGGGTCCCAGATTCGCGGCGTTCTGCCGGTAGATTCGCGTGACGTCCACGCCCACGCGCAGGAGCGACGCCGTCGCGGCATCGAAGACGACAAACCGGTTGTCACGCTCGGTTGGCGTGATGTGCCACTCGTAGCGGAGGCCGACTTCAACGGTGAGGTTGTCGCGAAGGGCGAACTGATCCTGGAGAAACACGCCCAGGGCAGGCTGATCGACGACGCTGCGCCGCTCGCCGAGCGTGATGTTGAAGGCATTGGCGGTTCCCGCCAGGAACGCATCCATCGTGGGAAAGTTGAACGTGCCTGTGCCCTCCGCAAAGTTCTCGTTGACGAAATACCTGTACTCGGCGCCGCCCGTGAGCGCATGCCGGCCAACCGCGCGACTGACCGTGTCGATGAAGACGTAGGACGTGTCGATCCGGCCTTGCGGGAGCGTGCCAGGTCCGCCGAAGTTGAGATCTCCCGCGACGACCATTTGAGGCAGGCCGATCGCGCGGGTGACGCCGTCGGCGATGTTGTAGTCGGCCGGATTGAGCGGCGCCGCCGGAAACGTGCCGCCCGTCAGGTGGCTCCGGCCAAAGCGCGCCTCGTTGAGCATCGACGTGCCGAACGTGTGCGTCTCGCTGACCGTCAGAATGCTGGCCGACGGATGCGACACGCTGCCGAACCCGGGAATGCTGTTGCCCAGCGCCGCTGGCTCGACCGATCGAACGTGCTGGCTTCCAAAAAACACGTGCACCCGATCGTGAGGACCGGCGTTGTGCTGCAGATCCAGCGTCCAGCGATCCGTGTCGGCCACCGCCGGCGCCGATCCGAGGAACCGTGGCGTTCCGTCGGCGTCGAAGACGTTGGCATGGGGGATGAGCGGAAGCAGCGATCGAATGACCGGGTCGGTCACCGATGCGCGCTGCGCGTCGCTCGGGACAAGGCTGTTCAAGTCCACGCCCTGACGCTGTCGCAGGCCTTCGTAGGCCGCGAAGAAAAACGTCCGGCCGCGTTGGATCGGACCGCCGACCGATCCCCCGAACTGGTTTCGATTGAACGGATGAGGGCCGTTCGACGGCCCTTCGAAGTAATTCGGCGCATCGAGCGCGTCGTTGCGGAAGAACTCAAACGACTCGCCTCGCCACCGGTCCGTGCCCGACCTGGTCGCAATATTGACGACCGCACCGGACACGTGACCCTGTTCGACGCTGAAGACCGAGTTGTCCACCTTGAACTCCTGGATACTCGTCAGCGGAGGCTCGAAGATGAGCGATCCGAACGTCAGGTTGTTGGTGGACACACCGTTGACGACAAACGCGACGGATTCCTCTCGATTCCCCGCCGTGTTGAACGCGAGCGCGCCCACGCCGCGGATGGGCCTGGACGAAAATCCCGTCTGCGACGGTGCGACCGACCCCGGCACAAGCAGCCCAAGATCCGTGAAGTGCCGGCCGTTGAGTGGCATGGCCTGAATGGTCTCGGCCGTCACCACATGGCCGACAGTGGCCGTGCCGCGATCGACGAGCGGCACTTCGGTACGGACGACGACCGCGTCGGCCACATCGCTCACGCTCAAATGAAAATCCCGCACCACGGTTCGACCGACGTCCACACGCAGCGCGTCAATGCGCTCGACGCGGAAACTGGTCGCCTGCACCGTGACGATGTACGTGCCGGCTGGAATCCCGAGCACGTGATAGCGGCCAGCGGCATCAGTGCGCACGGAGACATCGAAACCGCTCGACGACCCCTGCACACGGACGATGGCGTCGATCACAACGGCTCCGGTGGCGTCCAGAACGCGGCCCTCGAGCGTTCCAAACGTCTGGGCAGACAGGATCTTCGGAAGGCAGAGCAGCAGCGCCACGACGATCGTCGTCCCGAGTCGCCGACCGCCGAACATCGGCAGCATCGGGGGTGGTCCTTTCCGGGAAGCTGGCGGCGGATAGTATCAGAGATGCCTGAGTTTGGTGGACAATCGACGTGTGAGTGAGTCGGACCAAGGCGGCGTGCACACCGGCCACGATCATTCACACGACCATGCGGGCCACACGCACGGGATTAGTGCGCACGCGGACCGGCGCTACCTGACGATTGCGCTCATCCTCATCGTCGGCTTCATGGCCTTCGAAGTGGTCGTCGGCGTGATCGCGCATTCCCTTGCGCTGCTGTCCGACGCGGCGCACATGCTGACCGACGCGGGTGCGCTTGTCCTGTCGCTCTTCGTCATCCGCCTCGTCGACCGGCCTTCGGACGGCCGGCTCACCTACGGCATGCGGCGCGCGGAGGTGCTCAGCGGGCAGGCCAACAGCGCGATTCTCTTTGTGCTCGGCATCCTTGTGATCTATGAGGCCATCTGGCGGCTGATTAGTCCGCCGGCGGTCGCAGGCTTGCTGGTCACGGCCGTGGCGGGCGTCGGCATCGTGATTAATCTAGCGGCGGCGTGGGTGCTCGCGAAAGCGAATCGGCAGAGTCTGAATGTCGAAGGCAGCTTTCAGCACATCCTGACGGACCTGTACGCATTCATCGGCACGTTCCTCGCCGGACTCGCAATCGTCCTGACCGGCTTCACCCGAGCGGACGCAATCGCGTCACTCTTTGTGGCGGTCCTGATGATTCGATCCGCCGTGACGTTGCAGCGCCGCGCCATCCGCGTGCTCCTCGAAGGCGCGCCCGAAACGATGGCGCCCGAAGCGATCGGCCGCGCCATGGCCGGCACCGAACACGTCAGTGAAGTTCACGATCTGCATGTCTGGGAACTGGCGCCCGGCCATCCCGTGCTCACGGCGCACGTGCTCGTGGCGCCGCGCCAGGACTGTCACGCGATTCGGCGGAATCTGGAACTGATGCTCAAGCACCGCTTCCACATCGACCACACGACGCTGCAGGTCGACCACGCGCACGATCCGTTTGTGGCGATCACATCCCGCGCGAAGGCCGAAGCAAGGGAGCTGTCATCCAGAAACCCGCGCGGGTTCTGACACGGGCATTTTTGCGGGCCACTCGCACGACCAGTGAATGCCAGCCGGGCGCGGGATCCGGCGTGAAGGCGAGCAGATACGCCGTGCGCAGATCGGTCAGAATCTGCTTGACTGCCAAGCCCGTCTCCGCCGGTCCTTCCGCCGGGAACGACAAGCCGCCGGTGTGGTCCGTCAGATCATCGAGGTGCGCGACTCCCCCGCCTTCCACTGGTTCCACCGCCGTGACGCGCGCATCGGATCGGCCTTCGTCGTGCGCCACCGCAAGCACGTACACGGGCACATCAATCGATCCAGCCAGGCTCGAGGCCGCCGTGGCCGTCAGCTCGCTGCTCGTGTCGAATCCGTCGGTGATCACGACCACCGCACGCCGCGACGCGTGTCGATTCGCGAGCTGGCGCGCCGCCGCCGCGACCGCGTCATACAGCGACGTCGATCCAAACGGCGTGACTTCGTCCAGTCCCTTCTGCAGCGACGAAAGGTCGGCCGTAAACGGCACGACGGCTCGTAAAGACTGATCGAAGGTAAACAATCCGGCCTCATCGGCCGGACGAACCTGGCCGAACACGGCGGCCGCGGCGCGTCGAGCGCTCTCCAGCCGCCCGCCGAGGTTCATGCTGCCGCTCGTATCGACCAGGACCGCCAGGCTCACGGGATCGTCGTCCACGCGGAAATCCGCCAGGCGAACGGCGCGTCCCTGATCGAAGACCTCAAAATCCGCGCCCGATAGATCACGAATCGCGCGGCCATGACTGTCCCTCACGACCACGTTCAACGAGACGAGGTTGATGCCGCCTCGAAACGTGGGCGGTTCCTGGCCGCTGGCGATGACGCCCCCAAGGCAAATACCGGCCACGACCAGTAACAAAACAGAAATCAACCGCGATGGTGGTGCGAACATCCTTTGATGTGTATCGGCTCGGGCGGGGCAAAGGAGAGGGTGACCGGCGCTTGCACCTTTGCAGCAACGCAGTTCTCATATGTCGATGCCCACGCGCTGGCGAACCCTGACGGCCGAGCAACGGCGAGCCTTCCTGGCCGCGTACCTTGGCTGGCTGCTCGACGGGTTCGATTACTACATGCTCGCGTTCGTCATTACGGATATCGAGGCCACGTTCCATGTCAGCGAAACGGCAGGTGGGCTGATTGCGACGGTCACATTGCTCGCGCGAGTCGCCGGCGGGATCACGGCCGGCTTCCTGGCGGATCGATGGGGCCGAAAGCCGGTCCTGGCGGTGTCGATCGTCTGGTACTCGGTGTTCGCGGCGCTTGGCGGGTTCGCGCCGTCCTATCTGGCGCTCCTTATTATCAGGACCACATTCGGCCTTGGGATGGGCGCGGCCTGGTCCGCGGGGCTGCCGCTGACCCTGGAACACTTTCCGACACATTTGCGCGGGGTGGCCTCGGGCCTGCTGCAGGGCGGATTTTCCGCGGGCGTGGTGCTGTCCGCCGTCATTTATCAAGGCGGGTGCGCGGGCATGGACTGCCATGTGGACGAGCACTGGCGGGTGTTTCTGTGGGTGGGGCTGGCACCCGCGCTCGTCGGCTTGTGGGTGATGTCGCGCGTCACGGAAAGCCCACTCTGGCTGGCGCGGCACGCCAACAGGGACGCCGTTCCAGACAAGGAGGCCGGGGGTCCTTTATTGGGGCCGTCGGAAAGAAGGCCCCCGGGCCTCCTTTACTGGCGCATCGTCGCCCAGACGTTCGCACTGGTGGGCGCCTTTCAGATCTCCTACCAGGCGATGAGCTTCTGGTATCCGACGATGCTGGCCCGTGCCGGACGGTCGCCGCTGCTGTTCGTGGCTGTCGTGAATGTGGCGGGCATTGTGGGGGCGGCCTTGTGGGGCAGGTTGTCCGAGACCAGCCTGGGCCGCCGGCGCGCGGTGACCATCGCCATGGGCGTGGGGATTCTGGCTTCTCCGCTGTACGTCTTTGGCGCCAGCATCGCCTCGCTCGTCATCGGCGCGCTCTTCATGGGGCTTTTCGCGGCAGGTTCATTGGGCGTGGTGCCGGGCTACCTGGCCGAGCGCTTTCCAACCGCGTTGCGCGGCACCGGTATGGCCACCGCGTATCACAGCGGCGCAGCCTTGGGCGCACTGGTACCGTACGCGATCCCGTGGCTGCACGGTCGCGGACTGCCGCTGCCAACGGCCATGGCGATATTCATCATCGCGGGTGGCGCGTTGATGATCGTCGCGGTGTGGTCAGGGCCGGAAACACGTGGGCGCGACTTGTAAGACACAATCACAGTTAACAGTTAACAGTTAACAGTGAACAGTTAGCAGTTAACAGGTTTGGAGGGCCCGACCTCACGCCGAGAGACCTCCACCCCACCTGTTCACTGTTCACTGTTAACTGTTAACTGAGAAACTACAGGACTCGCCTACCATACGAACAGTTCTCGATGACGCCCGCGTCCACGTTCCGATCGCGACGGGAGATTCGCGTCGTCTTGTCGACGCTGGTCTCCACGGCTCCGGTCTGGGCGACGACCGCGCAGCCGATCGCGGAGATCGGGGTCGCGGTCTTCGTCGTCAGCGGACTGACGCACGCGATTGCGGGCGCGTGGGCGCCGTGGGTTGTGGCCGCGGCATGCGCGATCGCGGCCGCGATCCGCGCGGCTGACACCGAAAGCTGGGCGCTGCTGATTCCCGGCGGCGCAGCCGGCAGCACGCGTCGCGCCTTCGGCGAACGTGCGGCCCGCGTGGCATCGGCCTTGCTTCTGGCCGAGCGTCTGCTGTTCGCCGCACTGGCGACGCTCGTCATCGGCAGCTACGCGACCAACGCACCGATCGCGACCGCCGCGTTCGCGCCAATCGCCAAGCACCTGACCGCGCTCGATATTTCCACGTTGCTCGCGACGGCAATCGTCGCGTTCTTCTGGATTCGATCGCGTCTCGGCCTGAGTCTGCCACAACAGACGCGCGTCAATTTCGTTTGGGTCGCCATCGTCATCCTGGCCGGCGCCGTGACGTGGGGCCTGATGACGCCCGCTGTCGCACCGGGCCGCTATTGGTGGCCCGCGGGGATGCCGCCGGAATCCGGAGTCAACATCCTGTCGGGCGGCTGGCCGTGGGCCGCGGGATCGCTGCTGGCGGCGCTCGCGATGACGCTACCGATTGCCGGCAGTGGCGACACGTGGTCCCGTACCGCGAATCGCCTCCCATTGCCGCGCCTGCGATATCTGGGGCAGATTGGCCGGCTGGCCGTGGTTTCCGGCCTGGCGCTCGTGGCGCTGCCAACGCTGCTGCTGACGAAACTGGTGCCGGCCGACCGCGTGGCCGTCTGGACCGATCTCCCGTTGCTCGGCCTGGTTCATCACGTCAACGGCCCGGCTTGGGCGCACGTTTGCATGGGTCTCCTCGTCGCGACGGCGGCCGCGTTGATGCTGGGCCCGGCCGCACATGCGGCCATGAGCGTGGCCGATCAAACGATACGCCGGCTGGCGATCGCGCGCAGTCTTCCGGAGGCGCTTGGCGACCTTCATCCGCGGTACGGCACGCCGGTCCGCGCGATCGATGTCACCGCTGCAGTCACGATTCTGATTCTGGTCGCCAGCTCTGGCCGCGTCGCCTGGCTCGGCCAGGCGTATGCGCTTGTACTGGCTCTGGTCATTCTCACCAACGTCGCGTCATTGATCCGGCTGCGATCGATGGGCGCCACGACGACGGGCGCTTTCAGAGTGCCGCTGAACGCGACGCTGTTCGGCGCGCGAATTCCTGTGGGGTTGTGGCTGATTGGGACCGTCGTCGCCGCCGCCGGCGCCGCGCTGATCGTCCGCAGTCCCGGATCGTTCGCGCCGCTGGCGCTCGTCGGTGCGTTCGTGGCGCTGGTCGCCGCGCCTCGCCGCGATCCCGTCGCCGCCACATCCGACGCTGAACTCCCCGAATTGCCGGCCGTGGACCTCTCCGTGGAGCGGGCGCACGCGCGGCCCGGCGGTCTGCTCGTGCCCGTCCGCAATCCGCACGGCCTCGATCATCTTGTGCGCGCGCTCGAGTCCTCCAGCGGCCGCGATGTTGTCGTCGTATCCGTGCGGCTGCAGGGCGTGGATGGCGCCGATTCCGATCTCGATCCGCACACCAATCTCACTCGTGACGAGCAAGCGCTGTTCGCGGCCGTTGTCAGCGCGGCCGAACGCGTGGGCCGGACCGTGGAGCTGATGACGGTTTCCGCGCAGAACGTGTTCGACGCCGTCACGGACACGGCGATCAAGCTTCGCTCGGCGGAGATCCACGTCGGCGAATCGGCCAGCCTCACGGTTGACGCGCAGGCGCGGCTCATGGGTGACGCGTGGGAACGCGCCACGAAGCCCGAAGACCTGTCCGTTCAGCTTGTCATTCACCATCGCAGCGGCCGCCACGACGTCTATCATCTCGGCGCCCACGCGCCGAGCCTGCGACCATCCGATCTCGATCTCATCCACCGGCTCTGGCTCGACGCGGCCAGATCCGTCGGGCCGCACGTCCACCATCACGACATCGTCAGAACAGCGTTGAAGCATATGGAACAACAACTGAACGGGCCTGAACGGGATCAGGCCCTGGCGCTGCTGCGCGAGGTGGCCAGGCCGGCCGACGAGCTGGCCTCGGCCGTCCGCGCCCGCGACTTCGCGCGGTTACGCGACATGACGCGCAATCGGCCGGCCAGCGACCTCGCCGAACTGCTGACCGCCCTTGGCGTAGAAGAGCAAGTCGTCGTGTTTCGCGTATTGCCCCGGACGCTCGCCGCCGAGGTCTTTGAGTATCTCTCGCTGGAATCACAGGAAGCCCTCGTCAAGGGCATGGCGCAAGAGGACGTCGCCAGGCTGCTCAACGACATGGCCGACGACGATCGCACGCGGTTCCTGGAAGAACTGCCGGCCGCGGCCACGCGGCAACTCCTGACCCTGCTGAACGACGCCGAGCGCAGCATCGCGGTGTCGCTGCTGGGCTATCCACCCGATTCTGTCGGCCGCCTGATGACGTCGCACTACGTGGCGGTGCGGGAGTCATGGACGATCCAGCAGGTCCTCGATTACATCCGGCTGCATGGCCAGGACAGCGAAACGCTGAATGTCATCTACGTGGTTGACGATCACGGCGTGCTGATTGACGACATCCGAACACGCGAAGTGCTGCTCAGTCCGCCGGATCGCCGCATCAGCGAACTGATGGATCGCCACTTCGTGGCGCTGAAAGCCACCGACGATCAGAAGACCGCGGTCGCCGAGTTCCGGCAGCACGACCGCACCGCGTTACCGGTCACCGACACGGCCGGTGTGCTGATTGGCATCGTGACGATCGACGACGTCCTCGACATTGCCGAGGCGGCGGCGACCAAGGACATCCAGCGCATCGGCGGATCGGAAGCGCTCGACGAACCCTATACGGAAATCGCGTTCGGCCGGATGATTCGGAAACGCGCGGGCTGGCTGACGGCGCTGTTCCTCGGCGAAATGCTGACCGCGACCGCGATGAAGGCGTATGAGCGAGAGATCGGCAATGCCGTGGTCCTGGCCTTGTTCGTGCCGCTCATCATCTCGAGCGGCGGCAACTCCGGATCGCAGGCGTCCACTCTCGTGGTGCGGGCGTTGGCGCTCGGCGAACTGAAGCTGCGCGACTGGTGGATGGTCACTCGACGCGAGTTCCTCGCCGGCCTGACGCTCGGCAGCATCCTCGGCATTATCGGAATCCTGCGCATCACGGTGTGGTCGCTGTTCGATCCCACCGCGTACACGTCCCACTGGCCGCTCGTCGCGCTGACGGTGGGGGTCGCGCTCGTCGGCATCGTGCTTTGGGGCACGCTGATCGGGTCGTTACTGCCGATGCTCCTTCGCCGGCTCGGCTTCGACCCCGCCGCATCGTCGGCCCCATTCGTGGCCACGCTCGTGGACGTGACAGGGCTGGTGATCTACTTCTCGGTCGCTATGGTCATTCTTCGGGGCACGTTGTTGTGAAGGGGCGTTACCATACCCCCATGCGCCTCCACGCCCGTTTTTCTGTCTTCGTCTTGATGGTCCTTGTTCTGACCGCGGCGGGATTCGCGGAACCCTGGCAGCAGGCTCCGCCGCCCGGCCAAAGCGCCGGGCAGAGTGGCGCGCAACAGACCGGTGCCGCACCAGCACGGGGACAAGCGCCCGGCGGTCGCGCCGGTTTGCCGCCAGTCGTGATCGGCCCACCGGCGCCGGTGCCGCCGGAGGTCGCCATGCTGCGACCGTCGCCGGAGGAGATCGCCCAGATCAACGCCACGCTGCAAAAGCTGGTGGCCACGGACACATCGGCGACGCGGGCGCTGCTCAAGAAATACGAGTCACTGCTGATGTTGCAGCCCGTGCGGCTGAACACGGCGGCGACGTACACACAGACCACGCTGCGGATGGGCGCGCGACATGAGGGATTCGTGGACGTGGCGAGCAAGGGCAACATCGATTTGCTGCTCGACGGTGACTCGATCACGGACTGGTGGGTGCAGGGCGACGCCAACAAGGCCATGTTCGACAAGTACTTTGGCAACATCCGCACCGCGAACTTCGCCATCGCCGGAGATACCACGCAAGGGGTGTTGTGGGGCCTGCACAACGGTGAAGGCCAGGGCTTTCAGCCGAAGGCCATCATGCTCATGATCGGCACGAACAACACGGGTGCGAATACGGCACCGGAAATCGCCGAAGGCATCGGCGCGGTGGTGCTCGAGATGCGGCACGACTTCCCCGACGCCAAGATCCTGCTGCTCGCGATCTTCCCGCGCAGCATTCCCGGCGATCCCGTGCGCGCGAAAATCGCAGAGATCAACGCCATCATCGCGAAGCTCGACGATCAGAAGCACGTCTTCTACATGGACATCGGCTCGAAGTTTCTGGATGACAAAGGCGTGTTTCTACCGGATTCGTTCCGCGCGGACAACCTGCATCCGCAGGCGAAGGGCTACGACATCTGGGGCGAAGCGGTGAAGGACAAGCTGGCCCAGTTGATGCGGTAGGGCCAGACTTCGCGAAGCCCCGAGCGTAGCGAGGGCGCTGAGCGTCCGGCGAGCGGCGAGGAGCCGCGAGCGCGCGGGGGTGGGCCCCCGCGCAACTAATAAAAAGATGGCCAGGCTATTGTTTGGCCAATAATGCCGTGGCGGCCTTCAAACCTTCCGCCACATTCGCGGGCGCGTCCTCCGCCCAGAAGTGCATGAAGTACAGCGTCGGCGTGCCGTGGATCATGTGGCTGTGCAGTGCGGTAATCGCGATGCCGTGACTCCGCAGGGCCTTTGCAATCGGGTTCACTTCGTCATCGATCATCACGAAATCGCCCGTGGCCGCCACCTTGCCGGCGCCGGCTGCCTGCACGTTGATCGCGGTCGCCATGCCCATCGCAGGCGGCAGCTCGACGCCCATCATCATGATCTTTTCCGGCCGCGGAATACTGACGCCAAGCACGCCGCCTTTGACCGTGCCGGTCCGCCCAAGCGCCGTTTGAAACGCGGCGACATCAAAGCCCGGATCTGGTGCCGTGGCCGTGGCCGGCGCCGGAGACGGCGGCGCCAACGGCGTCTTGGTGACCTGAAGGGCCGCCTTCAGCGCGGCCGCGAGCGTACCTTCGCTGCCCTGTCCCCAGTAGTGCAAGTACATGAGCCGCGGCGTCTCATCGATCAAGTGATTGTGCAGCGCGGTAACCGACAACCCGCCGGCCTGCAGCTTCGAAATCAGCGGATTGATCTCGGCCTCCGTCAAGACCAGATCGCCGTGCACCACCGCCTGATCGCCGGCTTTCCGGAACGCCGCCCAACTGCCCAACGCCAGACCAGGCTTGATCGCGATGCCGTGGACCGTGACGGCGAGATCGGTGCGCGGCATGCCAATTCGATAGACGTCGCCCTGCATCTGGCCCGTCAGGCCCAGGCCCTGATCGATAGCGGCAGTATTGAGTTCCGCGGGACCGCGCTGCGCGGCGGATGCGGTGACAATCGCCAGAGTAATGAAGAGTGCGGGAAGTGAAGCGCGCATACCCACAGTATGCGCCGTCGGGCCTGTCGCTATCCCCGTTAATCCGTTATCCCGTTATTCCGTTGTCCCATCATCCCTTTGTCCCGCGTCCAAGCTACTCCACCGCCTTATGCCTCACATCGAGCGCGGCGACGATGAAGATGACGTCTTCCGCGAGATTGGTCGCGTGGTCGCCGATGCGCTCGAGGTGGCGGGAGACCAGGATGAGATCGATCGACGGCTCGATGGTCCGCGTGTCACCCAGCATGTAGGTGAGCAGCTCCCGGAACACCTGGCTCTTGAGCTCGTCGAGGACGTCGTCTCGATCGAGCACGTGCCGGGCCATGGCCGTGTCGCCGGCGACGAAGGCATCGAGCGCGTCGTGCAGCATCGACTGCGCCAGATTCGCCATGCGTGGAATGTCGATGAGCGGCTTGACCGGCGGATGCGTGATGTAGCGCTGTCCGGCTTCGGCGATGTTGACGGCCAAATCGCCGATGCGCTCCAAATCGCTGTTGATCTTGACGACCGCGACGATCGTGCGCAGGTCGCCGGCCATCGGCTGGTGCAGGGCGAGTAATTTGAAGCAGCGATCGTCGATTTCCACGTGAAACTTGTTCAGCTCATCGTCGCCGGCGATGACGTCGGCGAGGATGCCGGCGTCGCGCTCGACGAGGCCACGGACGGCCAGGCGGACGCGGTCCTCCGCCAATCCTCCCATCGCGAGCAGGCGATGCTTCAGCTCGGCAAGCTCTTCCGTGAAGTGCCGCTGTTGTTTGTTGGCGGTGTCCGGCATGGTTACCCGAATCGTCCCGTGACGTAGTCGTCTGTCAGCTTCTCGCGCGGATTGGTGAACAGCGCCTCGGTCCTGCCCACCTCGATGAGCTTGCCGAGCCAGAAAAATGCCGTCATGTCAGAGACCCGCGCGGCCTGCTGCATGTTGTGCGTGACGATCACGATGGTATACGCGCGCTTGAGCTCGTAGATCAACTCCTCGATCCGCTGCGTGGCGATTGGATCGAGCGCCGATGCCGGCTCGTCCATCAGCAGCACCTCGGGCTCGACGGCCAGCGCGCGGGCGATGCAGAGGCGCTGCTGCTGGCCGCCCGAGAGCGCCAGCGCCGAGTCGTGCAGACGATCCTTGACCTCTTCCCACAGCGCCGCCCGCTGCAGGCTTTGCTCGACGCGATCGTGCAGATCGGATCGCGAGGATGCCAGGCCGTTGATGCGGATGCCGTACGCGACGTTGTCGAAGATCGATTTGGGAAAGGGATTCGAGCGCTGAAAGACCATCCCGACCCTGCGGCGGAGGCCCACGACGTCCACGCCCGACGCGTAGATGTCATGGCCGTCCAGGCGGACGGTCCCGGTGACGCGAGCCTTCGGGACCAGGTCGTTCATGCGATTCAACGTCTTGAGAAACGTCGATTTGCCGCAGCCCGACGGGCCGATGAGCGCCGTCACCTGGTTGGCGCCCACCTCGAGGTTGACGTCCTCCAGCGCCTGCTTGTCTCCGTAAAACACGGCGACGTTGGCCGCGGACATCTTGATCGCGACCCCCCCGGCGGCAGCCGGACTGCCTGGCCGATCCGTCGACACGCGTACTGCGGGCACCGTGACGCTCATGGAGCGGCCTCAGGATAGCGGCCGGGCGGTTTCCGAACGGTATCGGGCGTGTAAACACCGCGTAAACAACTCGAACTGCCCGTGAGGGGGTGCGGCCCACGGTGGACGAAACTCGCCCCGCCATAACGAGCGAACGAGAGTGAGCGAGTCCGTAACACACCTTTTACAAGCCGGACACGGCGCGGATACACGTGGTTGAGATGCTCCGGCTCGACGATCACAGCCGGCTGGGTGCGATGCGCGCTGGGCGTGGGCACGCAAATCTGGAGATGGAGCGACAAGGAGCCACGATGAAGATTCGATTGTTGATGTTCGGATGCGCCCTGTTCACGACCTTGACGATGGTCCGCGTCGCGGGCGCGCAGGTCACCCCTGCGGCGGGTGTAACCCCGCCAGACGACACGCAGTCCATCAAGATTGGTGCGGTCATCTTTTACGACTGGACGAAGCAACTCGAGCCGAAGATCACGGACTCGGCCGGCGACGTCGTGTCGCTCAACTCATTCAACGTGACCCGCACCTACATCAACGTGACGGGTAACATCTCCCACCGCATCTCGTTCCGCATCACGCCCGACGTCACCCGCGAAACCTCCACCGGGCCGACGGTCAGCGGCAGCCTCGTGTTCCGCCTGAAGTACGGCTACGCGCAGTTCCTGCTCGACGACTGGACGAAGAACTGGAAGCAGACCTACGTCCGGCTCGGCCAGCAGCAGACGCTGTTCATCGATGCGCAGGAAAGCGTCTACCGTTACCGGTTCCAGGGCACCGTGTTCGCCGAGCGCGACGGCGGCATGAGCTCGGCTGACGCCGGCGCCGTCTTCCACACCAGCATTCCCAAGGGCTACGGCGAAATCGCGGTTGGCGTGTTCAACGGCGAGGGTTATTCGAAGACCGAAGTGAACGACCAGAAGAGCATCCAGACGCGCGTCACGATTCGGCCGATGCCGGCCGGTTCACTGGCGGCGAAGGGCCTGCGCGTCACCGGCTTTTGGCTGCAGGATCACGGCGTACGAGGCGCGGAACGATCGCGCGCCATCGGCAGCATCTGGTACGAGCACCGGTGGTTCAACGCCGGCTTTGACTACCTCGCGGCCACGGACCAGCCGCTGCCGACCGTGGGCAAGGTCAACCAGAAGGGCTGGTCCGTGTTTGCGACGCCGTTCTTCAAAGAGAAAGGGAATGGGTTCGAGGCCCTGCTGCGATATGACTCGTTCGTCCCCGACAAGTCCAACAACGCGTTCGACGGGTCGACCGCCACGCGGAACAGGGCGATCGCGGGCATCGCGTACTGGTTCCCGCATCCGCTGGGTCCGGCCACGGCCGCGCTGATGCTCGATTACGAGCAGGTCAACTTCGATCACTTCACGCCGACGACCGCGACGGCGACGCAGAAGAAGCTGTTCCTGCACGGCCTGATCAATTTCTAAGCCCGAAAGCGGAGGAGACAAATCATGATGAAGATTCTCAAGGGGAGCGGCGGCCGCGCGGCGACGATTGCGGCGGTCGTCGTCGCGACGAGCGTCGGCCTGCTCGCGCAGAAGATGTCGATCAACGGCGCCGGGGCGACATTCCCGTTCGTCATCTACTCCAAGTGGTTCAGCGAGTACAACAAGCTGCACCCGGAAGTGCAGATCAACTACCAGTCGCAGGGCTCCGGCTTCGGCATCCAGCAGATCCAGAAGCAGACCGTGTTCTTCGGCGCCACCGATGGGCCGATGACGAACGATCAGTTGCTGGCCGCGCCCGGCGCAATCCTGCACTTCCCGACGGTGCTCGGCAGCGACGTGCCGGTGTACAACATCCCCGGCGTCAACGCGTCCCTGAAGTTCACCGGCCCGGTCCTGGCGGATATCTTCCTGGGCAAGATCACCAAGTGGAACGACCCGAAGATCGCGGCCGCGAACGCGGGCGTGAATCTGCCGAACCTCGACATCACCGTCGTGCATCGGTCCGACGGCAGCGGCACGACCTACATCTGGGCGGATTTCCTGGCCAAGGTCTCTCCGGAGTGGAAGCAGAAGGTCGGCGTGGCGACGTCGTTGAACTGGCCGGTCGGGCTCGGCGCGCCGAAGAACGAGGGCGTCGCGGGCCTGGTGAAGCAGACGCCGGGAGCGATGGGGTATGTCGAGCTGATTTACGCGCAGCAGAACAACATCAGCTTCGGCTCCGTGCAGAACCTGGCTGGCGAGTTCGTGACGGCGTCGCTGGAGTCGGTCACCCTGGCCGCCGCTGCGGCCGCGGCCAAAATGCCGCCGGATTTCCGCGTCTCCATCACCAACGCCGAAGGCAAGGGCGTCTATCCGATCTCCTCGTTCACGTGGCTGCTGCTCTACAAGGATCCGAAGGACAAGGCCACAGCCAAAGTCTTCATCGAGTTCATGAAGTGGATGCTGACCGACGGCCAGAAGTTCGCGCCGCAGCTCGGCTACGCGCCGCTCCCCGCGCCTGTCGTGAAAATGGAAATGGACGCGTTGGCGAAGATCAAAATCCAGTAGCTGATGGCGCGACGCGTCCGGCTTTCATTGTCCGACCTGACATTCCGCATGGGGACCGGCGTGTTTGCGCTGGTCCTCGTGCTGATCGTCTCCGGGATCGGCGTCGTGCTCTGGCAGGAATCCCACCTCGCCATCCAGAAGTTCGGCTTCGCCTTCTGGCGCACGTCCGTCTGGAACCCGGTGCAGGGTGAGTTCGGGGCCTTTCCCTTCATCTGGGGAACACTGTATTCCTCGATCCTCGCGCTCGTGATTGCCGGACCGGTTGCGCTCGGCATCGCGGTCTTCCTCTCCGAACTCTGTCCGCAACGGCTCCGGACGCCATTCGTGTTCTTGACGGAACTGCTCGCCGCCATTCCGTCCATCGTGTACGGCTTGTGGGGCGTCTTCGTCCTCGTGCCGGCCGTGCGCCAGTTGCAGACCTCTTTGCCCGACTGGATTCGCGCGATGCCGGTCTTTTCGGGCCCGCCGGTCGGTGTCAGCCTGTTTTCCGCTGCGCTCGTCCTCGCGGTCATGGTGATTCCCTTCACGTCGGCCGTGGCCCGTGAAGTGCTCAAAGCGGTGCCGGCCTCTCAGCGCGAGGCGGCCTTCGCGCTCGGATCCACGCGCTGGGAAGCGACGCGTGCCGCGTTGCACTACGGCCGCGCCGGCATCATCGGCGGCATCATGCTCGGCTTCGGCCGCGCCATCGGCGAGACGATGGCCGTGACGATGGTGATCGGCAACACGCCGAAGGCGGCGCTGTCGATCTTTGCGCCGCAGCACACGATGGCGGCCGTGATCGCCAACGAATTCACGGAGGCCTCGGACCAGTTGCACCAGGATGCGCTGGTGGAAATCGGCCTCGTGCTCTTCGCCATTACGCTGCTCGTCAATCTCGGCTCCCGCCTCCTGATTTGGAACATGACGCGCCAGCGCTCGGGTGTCCGCCGTACGGCCACCACGGCTTCGGCGCCGGAGGCCGCGTGAGCTTTCACCACATGCGGCGTCGCGCCACCTCCAGCGTGATGACGGTGTTCTGCGCCGGCTCGGTGCTGCTCGCTCTGATCCCGCTCACGATGGTGCTGTTTTTTGTCGTCGCGAAGGGCGCCGGTTCGCTGAACTGGGCGTTCTTCACCGAAATGCCGAAGCCCATCGGTGAAGCCGGCGGGGGCATGCGGAACGCGATCGTCGGCACGCTGATGATGTGCGGGATGGGCGCGCTGTTTGCCATCCCCGTCGGTGTCATGAGCGGCGTCTACATCGTCGAGTCGCGATCGCGGCTCGCGCCCATCGTCCGCTTTGCGGCAGACGCGCTGAACGGCGTGCCGTCGATCGTGATTGGGTTGTTCGTGTACGTGATTGCCGTGGTGCCGTTCAAACAATTCAGCGCGCTGGCTGGGGGGCTCGCGCTGGGGATCATGATGATTCCCCTGATCACCCGCACGACAGAGGAATTGCTGCGGCTCGTGCCGGCGTCCTTGCGCGAAGGCGCGCTGGCGCTCGGCGCCACGCGGAGCCGGGCCGTCTTCAGCGTGGTCCTGCCGGCGGCACTGCCCGGCATCGTCACGGGCGTCGTTCTGGCGCTCGCGCGCATCGCGGGCGAGACCGCCCCGCTGCTGTTCACCGCGCTCGGCAACCCGTATTTTTCGACGAGTCTCCACGAACCGATCGCCTCGATGACGGTGGTCATCTATAACTATGCCGCGTCACCGTACGACGATTGGCACCGGCAAGCCTGGGCCGGCGCGTTCGTGCTGGTTGCACTCGTGTTGATCTGCTCGATCCTCGCGCGCCTGGCGACGGCGCGGCTCTCGCGGATACGCGTGAGCGATTAAGAAAGCTGCTCACACGGAGACACGGAGAACCGGAGCGCGACGAGCGGCGCCAGCGGCAGAGCCGCTGGCGGCTGAACGGCCGATCGAGAAAGACGACGAACGCTCAGTTGAATGGTCGGATCGGCCGCACGCGACCATTCAACTGAGCGTTCGTCGTCTTTCTCGTCGCCGCTCGTCGCTCACACGGAGCCTGCACGTGTTGCCCTCCGTCTCTCCGGTTCTCCGTGTCTCCGTGTGAACAGCCTGGTGGGCGCGCGTCCAGTCTGTTCCTCACTTCTGACTTCTGACTTTTGACTTCTGACTTGTGTCGTCCTCCATCACCGCCGTCGGCCGGACGAAGGCCGCGTGAACCGGCGGCGGCATGCGCGCGTCGGCGCCGTGGACGGACTGCCAGAGGATCTCGTTCAGCTCCAGCATCGGCGTCATGTCGGCTTCGTCAAAATCCATGCGGTCGGACGCGGCGGCGCCGGGTGCCGACGATCGATTGCGTTCGTCGAGCGGGATCCTCGGGTCCTTTTTCACGTACGGCGTCAGCGTCGCGGTGTTTTGAAATGCCGCGTGCATGGGCGTGGCGGCCGCGTCGTACTGCGTCATCGGCTCCGCGCCCAGAATGAGCTCCATCGTCCTGAGCACCCCGGACGTCGTGTACAGCGTGCTGTCCACGACACCGCGCCGCGTGTACGGGCTGATCACGAACGCCGGCGAACGATGCGCATCCACGTGGTCCGGTCCATCCTGCGCGTCGTCTTCCAGCACGAAGATCGCGGAGTCCTTCCAGTACACGCTGTGGCTGATCGCATCGACCAGGCGGCCGAGCGCCTGGTCGTTTTCCGCGATCATCGCGCGGGGCGTCGGGGAACCGGCGCGCGTGCCGTTGGTGTGATCGTTGCCCAGGCGGATGATCGACAGCGCCGGGAGCTGGCCGTTGGCTTCGAACGTCTTGAACTCCTCGAGCCAGATGTCCACGCGCCGATTGTCGGGGATGCTGAGATCGAAGCCGGGATACGACGGATGCACGTGGCCTTTGAGCCCTGGAACTGTCGCCTCCATCGCGCCGCGGCCCGCGGGCCGGGCGGCCGTTGACGGTTCGCTTTCGGGCGCGCCCGCGCGGCTGATTTCGGCGAACTCGCCGTAACTGCGGACGGTACGCTTCGCACGCAGCACGGTGTCCCAGATATAGCCGTTCGGCGGCGCCGCGATATTGCCGTAGGGCGTTCGCATCGTTCCGCCGCCTTCGCTCAGATAGGTCGCGCCGCGGCCGCCGTAGTTGGTCGGCCAGATCTTTTCGACGAAGTCATTCGAGTAGGCGCCGGTCGAAAACGCGTGCCCGGAATAGCTGACTTCCGCGTTGACATAGAAATTGTCCAGCGTCACGAACTCGCGCGCGAGCGCGTGCGCGTTGGGCGTCACGTCCTCGCCGAAGAGTGCCAGCCCCGGATCGCCATTGCCTCGATCGAGATCGCCCAGAATCTGGTCGTAGGTGCGATTTTCTCGAATCACGTAGAACACGTGCGCGATGGGTGAGGCATCGCCGACGCGCGCCGGAATCGGGTTGCCCGGCGACGATCCCGGCGCCAGTCGCGCGTCGTCCGTGTACGGCGTGAGGTCGTACACCGTTCGGGTGTATTGGGCGAGCGTCGGCGCGTCCGGTGTCGGCAGGATCGACAGCGATCCTTCGAGCGACGATCCGATGTACTGGCCTTCGCCGCGTCCCAAGCCCGGTTGGGGCCCGCGAATGTTCGGCATGGACGCGAGCCCTTTGCCCGAGAGGACGAAAATCTTCGTCGCGTCGCTATTGAACAGGACGCCGGTGGGATACCAGCCGGTGGGAATGAAGCCGAGCACGCGGCTCGCTCCCGGCTTCGCGATGTCCACAAACGCGACCGCGTTGTTGTCGGCGTTGGCCACGAGCAATCGCGTGCCGTCCGGCGACACCGCGAGCGCATTGGGCGTGGCGCCGGGCGGCGCCTTGGGAAACAGCGCAATCGAAATCTGTTCGGTCGCGCGCCCCGAGACCAGGTCGACGGCCCAGACGGTGTTCGTGTTCGCGCAAGCCACGAACAGCCTGCGGCCGTCCGGCGACAAGGCCATCGCGTTGGGGTGCTCGCCGACGTCAATCGATGCCTTGGCCGCGAGCGTCTTCGCATCGAATGTCAGCACGCGCGCGCCGCCCCACACGGATACGAACAGCGTCTGGCCGTCCTGCGACAGCACCGTGGTGTACGGCTCGGCCGGCAAGTCGGCGCTCGCCTGCAGCGTGCCGGTCGCCACATCCACCATGCTCACGAATTGCCCGTACACGTGCACCGCGTACAAGCGCTGGCCGTCGCCGCTGACCGCGATGCCGCCGACGAACGTCTGCTGCGCTGTGGCAGGTCTGGTGGCCCCCGCCGCCACCGGCGCGACGGTCTTCGCCACATTGATCTTGCGCCCTGCGCGCAACCGCGCGCCGTCCCACGAAAGTTCGAGCACGGTGTTCGACGCCGCGCCCGACGAAAACACGCGCTTGCCGTCCGGGTGCCACGCCAGACCCAGCCACGCGTCGTCCATCGATACGCTCGAGGCGGTCTCGTGATCGAGATCGAACACTTTCAGTGAAGGCCGCTGATACCCGTTGTTGGTCACGACAAGGGCGTGTCCGTCTGGTGACAACGTCATCGCGAGCGGCAAGTCGCCAATCGAAAAATGCCGGCCCGCCGGTGAGATGCGCCAGCCGTTGGGCAGCAGCGTCACGTTGCCGCCGAGATAACCGGGTCGATCTTTCGTGGAGGTCACGCGCTGGGTAACGACCACCGCGGCGGAGGTCGCCACGAGCAACGCCGCGGCAATGAGAGCGGTAGTCAGGCGGAAGCGCATGGCCGAACGTTACCACCGGCGCGACGTGGCCGCGCAAGCAGGCGTCACCTCACCACTCCCGATGGACAGCGGACCGTGTATCGGGACTGGCGCGCGGAACATCCGTCCGCGGAAGGTCCCTGACCCGTTGGCCATCGGCAGCGGCCGTGACCCGTACAGCCTAACCGGCCAATGTGACGGTGGTGTGTCGCCCGCCCCGTGGCCGGGGTTGCCCCACGTCGCGACCTTTTTTATGATCGGGATCCGTGAATCCGGTTCCACAGCCGCCGCCCGTCGACGCCGGCATCGGCGCCCCGCTGTCGGATGCGCCAACCTTGCACCGTGCCAAGTTTTATGACGATGACGAGGCGCTGGTGGAGGCGGTGGCGACGTTTCTGGCCGAAGGGCTTCGGGCCGGCGACGCCGGTATGGTCGTCGCGACGCCCGCGCACGCCGGGCTGATCCGCGCGCGCCTGGAAGCGGACGGCCTCATCGGGCCCGGGGCCGGGCTGCCCGTACTCTTTGCGGGTGCGCAGGAAACACTCGCGACATTCATGAAGGGCGACGCCCCGGATCGGGCGGCGTTCCAGGTGAGCGTCGGTGGAATGATCGCGGCCCATGCCGTGCAAGCGGTGTCCGGCCGGGTCCGGGTGTTCGGCGAGATGGTGAACATCCTGTGGGAATCGGGCTACCGGGACGCCGCGCTGCAGCTCGAAGAGCTGTGGAACGAGTTGCAGCATCTCGAATCCTTCAGCCTGCTCTGCGGCTACGCGGTCGGGCGATTTGCCAAAGAGCCGGCGGCGCTGCGTGCGGTCTGTCGCGTCCACAGCCAGCAAGATGGCGCCGGGGATGCGGACATCGACGCGGCTCTCGCCGAGCAGACGACTCCGATCGAAGAAGAAATCGCACACCGGCGCGAAATCGAGCGCGCCCTCCGCGATTCCATGCTGCAGTTCCGCCGGCGGGACGAAGACCTCCGGCGCGTGGAAGAACAGTCCGCGCGTCTGTTGAAAGTGAGCGGCGCCATCGCGGACGCCGTGACACCGCAGGAAGTGTACGAAGCCATCGTCGATCACGTGGCGGCCGCGGTGAACGCGTCGTCGGCGGCGCTGTGGCTCGTGGATGGATCGATCGTCCGGCTCGTGCGCGCGATTGGGTACTCGGAAGCGGCGTCCAAGCGGTTCGAGGCCGTCGACCTGAATCTGGCGGAGTCGTTTCCCGCCATCGACGCGATTCGTCGCAACACGGCGATCTGGATTCCGTCGCAGGCCGATCTCCTGCGTCAGTATCCGCACATCCGGCCGGTCATCACGAAGGGCCGCGCCTATCGGGTGACGTGTCTGCCGCTGGTCTCCGAAGGCCGGGCGGTCGGCGCGCTCGGTGTCACGATCGAATCAGAAGGCCACGCGAACGATTTCGAGCGCGAGTTCCTGTTGCTCGTCGCGCGGTACGCGAGTCAGGCGATCGAGCGCCTCCGGCTGCTGGACGCCGAGCGCACGGCGCGCGTCCGCATCGAAGAGCTCTACCGCTTCGCCCAGGCCGTCATGGGCGCGGGCGGACTGGACGATGTCTTTGATGCGGCGATGGACGCGATTCATTCGGCGCTCGGCGCCGATCGCTCCGCGGTGTTGATTTCGGACGCGCACGGGGTCATGCGCTTTCGCGCCTGGCGCAACCTGTCAGAGCCGTACCGCCGCGCGGTGGATGGCCATTCGCCGTGGCCGCGTGACGCCGCCGATCCGCAGCCGGTCCTGGTCGCCGACGCGCGGACGGACGCGAGCTTCGCGCCCTATCGTGACGTCTTCGCGCGCGAGGGCATCGTCGCCCTCGCATTCGTGCCGCTCGTCAATGCCGGGCGCCTGCTCGGCAAGTTCATGGTCTATTACGACAAACCGCACGAATTCGCCGAATCCGAGCTGGAAACCGCGAAGGCGATTGCGAATCACCTGGCGTCCGTCACCGCGCGGTACGCGGCGATAGCCAAGCTGGAAGAGACCGTTCACTACAACGAGTTGTTTGCCGGCGTGCTCGCGCACGATCTGCGCAGCCCGCTGTCCGCCATTCTGATGGCCGCGCAGATGGGCCTGATCAGCCTCGAGCAGCGCGCCGACGCCGCCGCGCCACCCATCCGGCCGTTCGGGCGCATCCTGACGAGCGGCCAGCGCATGTCGCGGATGATCGACCAGTTGCTGGACCTCACCATTGCGCGATCGGGCGGTCGCTTCCCCGTTCATCCAAGGCCGATCAACCTCAAAGATCTTTGCGCCGATGCCGTCGCGGAAATGGAATTGGCCCAGCCCGATCGAACGATCCGTGTCGAGGCGTCGGGCGACCTGTTCGGCACGTGGGATCCGGATCGGCTGCTCCAGGTGGCATCGAATGTGCTCGCTAACGCCGGACAGCACGGCAAGCCGGGAACGCCGATCGCGGTTCGTCTGGATGGCAGCGCCTCGGATGTCGTGCGATTTGAAGTGCGCAACGAGGGCGCGGTGCCGCGCCCGATCCTCTCGACGATCTTCGATCCGTTTCAGGCCGTCCGCCGGCGCGGCGACCGATCGCGCGGCCTCGGCCTCGGTCTGTTCATCGTCCGCGAGCTGGTCGCCGCGCACGGCGGTACCGTCGGGATTGAGTCGTCAGACGAAACGGAAGCGACGGTGGTGACCGTGCAGTTGCCCAGGCACGCACCAACCGCACGATCCGAATCGCCTATACCATCCGCCTGGGCTTGAGGACGGCCGTCACCGTCTGACCGTTGCGCTGGATCGTCAGCGTGTACGTCCCGGGTTTCTCGAACATCTCAATGATCGCCGACAGCGTCAGCGCTGAGGCCGGCGTGCCGTCGATGGCCGTGATGACGTCGCCTTCGCGGATATCGGCCTCGGTGGCCGGCGATTGTTCGAGAATTTCGCGAACATGAAACGTGTGATAGCCGGGCCCATCGGCGCGGAGGGCGACGCCGCTGAACGCGCGATCGTAGGGATCGCCAAAGCTCGACGCGGGCTCGAGCGTGATCTGTTTGCGGCTGTAGTCCAGAACCACGCGGAACCGGTTGGCGACCTGCGCGCCGATGTTGCCGGCGAGCTCGGCGTTCGCCAGGGCGCCCGCGCGATCTTCTGAGAATGTCGTCAGGACGTTCTTGAGTGTGAACGATCCGATCTGCAACGCGTCCACGCGGCCTATTTGTCCCGCGCTGCGTCCGCCGGCGCCCGCCGCGCCAATCGATCGCACCGTCGTCATCCCCGGCTCGAGCAGACGCTGCTCCGCCACGAACGGACTGTGCAGAATCAGCGCGGCGCCAGAGCCCAGATCGAGCAGAAACGGCCGCGTGATGGGCTGCCCGTGCAGCGGCGTGACGGCAGCCGTGAGCACGGGATGGAAGTCGGACGTGAAATCCACCGGAAATGTCTCTCCGGTGCCCGCGTATCGATAGGTCTTTGGATCGTGCAAGGTCAGCGTGTGGGCGTGATAGTCGACCTCGACGACGAACTGCCGGATGAACTCCGCGCCGATGATGCCATCCACATCACGGCCCATCGCCGGCGGCAGTTCCATCAATGGCAGCGCCAGACGGACGGGCTGCGAGAATCCCGCCAGTCCAACCAGCGACCAGTTCGCGCGCCGGACCTGACTACCCGCCTGCTGGCCCGGACCCGCCCCGCCCACTTTCACTTCGCCCTCGAGGCTCAGGTTCAATTCCTTGGCGATCTCCATCCGCACGATCGCCTGATTTGCGCCGGTGTCGAGCACGAACGACAACGGGCGCGATCCATTGACGGTGGCCTGCACGAGAATGTGCCGGGTGCCAAGCTCGAAGGGAATGACGACGGGCCGCGCCGGCGATGGCTGGACCGCGGCGTGTGCCGCCAGGCCCGACGCCACCGTCAGAAGAACGGCGGCCAGGACGCGCCGGGGATGGACTTTGAGCATGGGTAACTAGACGAGGACCAGTGCGTGTTGGTTGCTTGCGTGCGCGGTATTCCACGCCCTCGCGTTCAGGTTGTGGAAGACTGTGGAAAACAGGTACGTCCCCAAGTCAGACGTCCCCAAGTCAGGAGGTTCATATGGCCAAAGCCGCGTCTCCAGTTCCGAAGGGTCTCCGCACACTCACGGCCCACCTCATCGTTGAAGAGGCCGCGAAAGCCATCGATTGGTACAAGCGCGTATTCGACGCTCAAGAGCTCGGCCGAAGTCTCGGGCCCGATGGCCGCATCATGCACGCCGAACTCGCGATTGGCGATTCGCACTTCTACATCAACGACGTGATGATGGGAAAAGGCCCCAAGGAATTGGGCGGATCGCCGGTGACGTTCTGGCTGTACCTGCCCGACTGCGACACCATCTATCGCCGCGCGATCGACGCGGGCGCCAGGGAGAGCATGCCAATGGTCGACCAGTTCTGGGGCGACCGCGCGGGTCAAGTGACCGATCCCGCGGGCCTGAACTGGTGGATCGCGACGCGGAAGGAAGACTTGACGAAAGAGGAGATGGAACAGCGCGCCGCCGAATTCTTCAAAAACATGGCGCCAGCGGCGCACAGCTAGTCACAGGTTCCTTCGATAATAGAAAGGTGCAAGGGTGCAGCACCCTTGCACCTTTGTACCTTGAGCGCGCAGAGAGCCCCTGCGCAGTAGAATGACGAGCTGTCCATGCGCGTGAGGAGTCCATTTTGGACGATGCTGCTGTTGCTGGCCGGCGTCGCCGGATGCCGTGCGGTCTCGGCGCAGACGCCGACGCCAGCGCGGTGGTCGATTGCGCCGCTCGGGCCCGACGCCTCGGTTGCCGGCAAAACGTTTGACGCACTGGTCGCTCTGACGATCCAGCCTGGCTGGAAGGTCTATTCGCTCACGCAGAAGCCGCCGCCGAACGCGCTCACGCTGACCGTGCCCACCGGACAACCGTTCACCGCAGCGGGCCAGCCTTCCGGACCGTCGCCGCACATCGGCTTCGATCCCAACTTCAATATGGACACCGAGGTCCATAAAGAAGACTCGACGTTTCATGTCCCGGTCACGAGCGCAGCCGGAGCCAACCTCACCGGCGCGTCGCTGCGCGTGATTGTGCATTTTCAAACGTGCGACGAGCGGCAGTGTCTGCCGCCGAAGGATGTAGAGCTGACGGCGACGGCGCGCACGGGCACCTCGGGTGCCTCGGGTGCTGCGGGTGCGTCGGGTGCTTCGGGGGGACGCGCGCGCGTGCCGGATCTCGCGGCGTCGCAGGCCAGTACGCTAGGCAAGTACATCGCGCTCGCGGCGCTGATGGGGGCGTTGTCGCTGCTGACGCCTTGTGTGTTTCCGATGGTGCCGATCACCGTGTCGTACTTCACGAATCGACAGGGACGCACCCGACGGGACGCCGTGAGCGAAGCGCTCGTGTACGGGCTCGGAATCGTCCTGACGTTCACGGCTGTCGGATTCATCCTGGCGGTGGCGTTCGGTGCCTCGGGGCTCAGCCGGTTTGCCGCCAATCCGTGGCTCAACATCGGCGTGACGGCGCTGTTTGTTGCGTTCGCGTTGAGCCTGTTTGGCGTCTGGGAACTTGCATTGCCGTCGGGCCTGGTCAATGCGGCCGCGCGCGCCGATGCCGGCAAGGGCCGGTTCGTGGGCACGATGCTCATGGGCCTGGCGTTTACGTTGACGTCATTCACGTGCACGGCGCCGTTCCTCGGCACACTGCTCGTGCTGGCCGCGCAAGGCGACTGGCAGTGGCCACTCGCGGGCATGCTCGCGTTCTCGTCCGTGTTCGCCGCGCCGTTCGTCGCGCTGGCACTCGCGCCGCACTGGCTGAAGTCGTTGCCGCGGTCCGGGGCCTGGCTGATCGCCGTGAAGGCGGTCATGGGGATGGCTGAGCTCGCGGCCGCGATGAAGTTTCTCTCAAACGTGGATCTCGTCTGGCATTGGGGCATCTTCACGCGCGAGGTCGTCTTGATCTCGTGGATGGTCATTGCGCTGGTTCTGCTGGTCTATCTGGCAGGCCTCATTCCGCTCGGCCACGCACCGCGACTGGCGCGTCCCGGGGCTGGCCGGCTCGTGTCAATCGCGGCGACGCTCGGCGTGGTTGTCTGGCTCGGGCGCGGGCTGGCCGGTCACAGGCTCGGCGAGCTCGAGGCCTTTTTGCCGCCGATCAGCAACGCGGCGGCCACGGCACGAGGAGAACTCCGATGGCTCGACGACTACGACGCGGCACTCAAGGCCGCGGCATCCGGCGATCGGCGCGTGCTCGTGAACTTCACGGGCTATACCTGCACGAACTGCCGCTGGATGGAAGCCAACATGTTCACGCGGCCGGAAATCGCGCAGGAGCTGTCCCGCTTCGTGCTCGTCGAGCTGTACACGGACGGCCGCGATGAAACCAATCGCCGGTACCAGCAGCTCGAGCAGGACTTGTTCGGCACCGTCGCCCTTCCCTACTATGCGATTCTGGATCCGGACGGCGCGCCAAGGGTCGCCTTCGGCGGCCTGACCCGAAGCAGCGACGAATACCTCAATTTCTTGCGGTATTGATATTGACCAAGGACGTGAAGAGCGGGACGAAGAACGTGAAGGGCGAGAAGGAAGTGAAGGGCTCCCGTGGTTTCGCGGTCATCGTGATGCTCCTCATCGTCGTGGGGCTCGATGCGCAAGGGCCAGCTCAGTCGCCGGCCGCGCGCGTCAGGCAAGTCGTCGCCGATCCGCGTTTTGCGTCGGCGATGGCCGCCATCGATCGGAATCACGATCAGTTGATCGCCGACATCATGACGCTGACGGAGATTCCCGCGCCGTCCTTCAAGGAAGACCAGAAGGGCGCGGCGTTCATGCAGATGTTGCGTGAGGCCGGGCTCAGCGACGTCGAGCGCGACCCGGAAGGCAACGTCATGGGCGTGCGCCGGGGTACGGGCGGCGGACCGTTAATTGCGATCGCCGCTCATCTGGACACCGTCTTTCCGGAAGGCACCGATGTTCACGTCAAGCGTGACGGCACGCGCCTGTCCGCACCAGGCATTGGCGACAACACGCGCTCGCTCGCCGTCCTGCTGGCGATGATTCGCGCGATGAATGCCGCCGGCATCAAAACCACCGCGGACATCCTCTTTGTCGGCGACGTCGGCGAGGAAGGACTCGGCGACCTGCGCGGCATGAAATACCTGTTCACGAAGGGCCGCTACAAAGACAAGGTTTCGCAGTTCATCGCGCTCGACGGCAGCGGTCCCGGCGACAGTATCGTGACGGGCGCCGTGGGCAGCAAGCGCTACCAAGTCACGTTCAAGGGACCAGGCGGCCACAGCTACGGCGCGTTCGGGCTCGTGAATCCCGCGTTCGCGATGGCGGCGGCGATCCAGCAGTTCCAGGCGATCAAAGTCCCGCCATCGCCCAAGACGACGTTCAATGTGGGCCGCGTGGGCGGCGGCACGTCGGTCAATTCCATACCGCAAGACGTGTGGATGGAAGTGGACATGCGATCGGAGTCGCCGCTCGAGCTCGAAAAAGTGGAGACGGCGTTCCTGGGCATGGTGCGGTCAGCCGTCGACGGCGAGAATCGCGCCCGTTCCACCGCCAACGGCGCGATCACTGCCGACGTCAAACAAGTCGGCGCGCGTCCCTCCGGCCACACCGACAACAACGCACCGATCGCGCAGATCGCGTCGGAAGCCGTGCTGGCCGCCGGCCTGAAACCCACGTTCGGCTACAGCAGCACCGACGCCAATTTGCCGATCAGCCTGGGCATCCCGGCGATCCGCCTCGAATCCGGCGGCACCGGCGACCGCGCGCACGCGCCTGACGAATGGATCGACGTCGAACGGACGGCAAGCGTGCGCGGCATCCGGATCGTACTCGCGACGCTGCTGGCGCTGGCCGGCATGAATCCATGAATGGACAGATTCGCGCCGAACGCCTCAGCAAGTCCTACGGCAGCAAACTGGCACTCGTCGATCTCGACCTCGAGGTAGCGGCCGGAGAAATCCTGGGCTTTCTCGGCCCGAACGGCGCCGGAAAATCGACCACGGTCAGGATTCTGACGGGACTGATTCGTCCCGGGAGCGGCCGCGCCTGGATCTGCGGCTTCGATGTCATCGATCAGCCGCTGGAAGTCAAGAAGCGTCTGGGTTACGTGCCGGAAACACCGGCGCTGTACGACAGTCTGACGGCCAACGAATATCTCGAGCTCGTCTCGTGCCTGCACCATCTCGACACGAAAACCGGCCGGACCCGGCGCGCCGAGCTGCTGGATCTGTTCGGCCTGTCGGCAAACGGCGACCAGCGCCTCAGCGAGTTTTCCAAGGGCATGAAACAGAAAGTCGTCATTGCCTCCGCACTGATCCACCGGCCTGACGTGCTGATCCTCGACGAGCCGCTCGACGGGCTCGACGCGAATACCGCCATGGTCGTGAAAGAGCTGCTGAAGCGCATGGCGGCGCAGGGCAAGACCATCATGTTCTCGTCCCACATCCTGGACGTCGTCGAGCGCATGTGCACGCGCATCGTCATCATCAACGACGGACGGTTTGTCACATCCGGCACGTCCGCGGAGATTCGCGCGCGCGAACACGCCGCGACGCTTGAAGACGCGTTCAGCAAGCTCACCGGGGTGCGCGACGTCGGGGAAGTGACATCGGAGTTCCTGGCCTCGCTCGATCGCGTGTAGACGCCGCATGAGGCCGCTCTTCGCCGCACTCAACGTCGACTTCGACCAGTGGTGGGCGCTCACGCGCGCCGCGCTGAAGATGGACATCCGCGCGTCGTCGTTCATGCGATCCTCGCGGCTTGGCGCGCAGGCGCGCGCGGCCGCCTCCCTGGTGTATCAGGTTGTGTTCTACCTGCTGATGGGCGGTGCGATGGCGTCGCTGGTCTTCATCGTCCACGACCTGTTCCTCTCGGCGCTCATCGTCATCGGCTACGTCATGTTCATGGTGGGCACCGCGGCGCTCCTGGACCACAACGCGGCCATCGTGTCGCCGGACGATTACGGCATTCTGGCGTATCGACCCGTGACGTCGCGGACGTACTTCGCCGCGCGGCTGACTAACGTCCTCGTGTACACGTTCGTGGTGGCGACGCTGTTCGGCGTGCTGCCCATCATTGCGATGTTCGCGCGGGGCGGCGCGGCGATCGGCTTCGCGTCGGTCGCGGCGATCTATAGCGCGGCGGCGACGGTGGCGCTGGCGATGGTCGCGATGTACGCGTCGCTCCTCCGCTGGATCGGGCCGGCGCGGCTCAAATACGCGCTGTCGTACGTCCAGCTGGCGCTCAGCTTTCTGGTCTACGGCGGCTATTTCGTGATTCCGCGCCTGATCGCGAAAAAGGCGTTCGCCGGCGTCGCCTTCACGAAAACGATCTGGATCGTCTGCGTGCCGCCGGCGTGGTTCGCCAGCTATCTGGACATCGCGGCCGGACGTACGTCCCCGATGGAGCTGATCCCGGCGGTGGTGTCCGTGCTGGGCTTCGTGCTGCTCGCCGCCCTGCTGACCGGGCGGCTGTCACTCGATTATGCCGAGCGCCTCGGTGCGATCGCGAGCACAGCCCGAACGGTGCGGTCGCCGGCGCGTGCCCGCGATCGCGCCGGCTGGCTGTTTACCGCCGGCGAGGCGCGTGCGGTGGCGTTGCTGATTCGCGGCCAGTTCAAGAACGACATGCGCTTCAGGATGGGCGTCCTGGCGATCCTGCCGCTGACATTGATCTACTTGTTCATGGGCATCACCAACTTTCCAGCACATTGGGATCCTAAGCTTAGAATTCCACGTGGACAAGTTGT
>JADMIO011305978.1_pt1 | contig 110766 bp, 93 predicted proteins | sample 8958161 | NCBI WGS metagenome assembly JADMIO01 (sample SAMN16585339, study PRJNA669376) | soil metagenome | isolation source: Crop rotation soil | place: USA: Cullars Rotation, Alabama | collected 2011 | reverse complement strand
GCCGCGACTTCAAGTCACGTGAATTCCAAGCTTCGGATCCCACTGTGCTGGAAAGGGGCATCGTGCGCGACCGTCTCGGACCGGTGCCGATCGCGGGATTTTTCGCAGCGGGTGAATTTGGTCCGCTTGGACAGCGCACGTATCTGCATGGTCACACCGCTTGCGTTGCGATCTTCCGGCCTGGCAATTGATCGCGTGGTATTTGCACCACGCCTTCATGACGCATTGCGATGAAACTTCGATCGCGCCGCGCAGGTTAGGAACACTGCCGGATGGTCATGATCCAGCCGTTGCTGCATGATTGGCCACTGAGTTGGAGCCGTTGGGTTCCCTCATCACAATACATCCCGCACACCTTGAAAATGGAGATCGGCCATGGTGATGAATAATCTGCACGACGTATTTGTGGAGACGATCAAGGACCTGTATCACGCAGAGAAACAGCTCGTGAAGGCTCTGCCCAGAATGGCCAATGCCGCCACCTCCGATGAACTGCGAACCGCGATTGAGGAGCACCTCGCCGTGACCGAAGGCCAGGTCGAGCGGCTGGAAGAAGTCTTCAGTGAGCTGGACATGAGCCCCAAGGCTAAGGTGTGTTACGGCATGCAGGGCATCGTCGAGGAGGGCAAGGAAGTGCTCGAAGAGCAGAAGGACGGGAATCCTGCTGCCATCGACGCCGCCATCATCGCTGCTGCCCAGAAGGTTGAGCACTACGAGATCGCCGCGTACGGCTCAGCCCGCGCCTTTGCGGAAACCCTTGGACTCAATCGCATCGCCGAGCTCCTCCAGGAAACTCTTGATGAAGAAGAGGAGACTGATGAGAAGCTGAGCGATCTGGCTGAAAGCTCGATCAACGAGGCCGCCGCCGAAGCCGAAGAAGAAGATGAAGACGAAAGCGATGAATCAGAGGTGCAATCCTCGGGCTCGCGCTCATCCTCATCATCGCGCGGCAATTCGCGAAGCGCTTCCAAGAGTTCGCGCCGCCGCTGATTCGAGCCGGTGCCTTAGACTGATGTGACCGCCCACGTGAATGGGCCTTTTCGTGGCAAACATCTGTCGCGCGATGCTCTCACTCCACCGAGGGAGCGCGGGTTTCCAGAGCCGGATCAGGAAGCGGCTCGCCCTGCGCCGAGTTGGAATGGAGCAGCGGGTACGACACATGCGAGACGCAGCTGTTGATGCGTCGCAGGTGGGTAAGCAGGTCAAGGTGAATCGCGCTGGAATCGAGCGATTGGGTCCGGCCTGCGTTCAGCCGCGCATAATGGCGATCGCGTAGTTCCTGTTCGAAGTGGTTCAACCACGCCTTATGCCGCAGCAGTTGCCCAGCGAGCTTGCGGTCGCGGGTGGTGAACACGGTGTCGGCGATCAGCATGTTTTCCATCACCTTCTGATAGAACTCATCGAGCTCGCGCTCGCCCTCGGGCGAGAAGGTCGCGCCGATCCGGATTTTCTTGCGCACCAGCTCCGAGAGATTTTTGTCCACGATGTCGCCAACCGTTTCCAATTCAGTGAGGTATTGCAGTTGGCGGATCTGCTCATCGGCATCTCCGCGATCATTTTCCTCGCGAACCAGGCGTGTCAGAAACCGCTTGATCTGCAGATCCAGCAGATCCACCTTGTTATCGCGCTCCGAGACCTGCCGGGCCAGTTGATCATTATGGGTCTTCATCGCGGTCCACACATCGTGAAGCATGCTGCGCACGATGTCCGACATGTGCAGAATTTCGCGCAACGATTGTCCTTGAGCCAGCCCGATGCTGTCGATCGGCCCGCTGTTGATGTACTTGGGCCCGAACGCATGCGGCCCAGCTGCGGGGCTGGGGATCACACGTTCGAGCACCATGGTCAGACTGCTCATCAACGGTAGTCCAATCAGCGCAAGCACGATATTGAATGCCGTATGCAAGCAGGCTACCCGCGTGCCGAGCGAACCGGGCATGCGATCTAGCCAAGAGGCAAGCCAGGGCTGGGCCACCAGCACTGCCGTGCCCACGATCAGCTTCAATGTAACGTTTGCGGCACCAAGGCGGCGCGATTCCACGTGCCGCCACCCGTACAGCAGCACCGTCAATCCTTGTCCGATATTGGCTCCCACCACGACGGGAATGGCCAGCCGCATACCGAATCCATCCGCCATGCCCAGCCCGATGATCAAGCCAATCGAGGCCGTCGCCCCCTGCAACACTACGGTCATGATGGTGGCGATCAGCGCGATCCACAGCGGGAACTTTTCCGCAATTGAAATCAGTTCGCGCAGATCAACATTCGACTGAATCTGGTCGTCCTGCATCGATCGCGCGATCACGTACATGGCCAGGAAGAAGAAGCCCAGGGCAAGGATGATCTGACCTACGCCCCGCGATCGGGCTGAGCTGGTGTACTGGAACAGGACGAACCCGAAGAAAACGAAGATCGGGGCATAGCTATCAAGATGCAGGGCCACGATCTGCACCAGCAGCGTCAGACCAATGTTCGCTCCCAGCATCACCGCCAGCGTCTGGCGCGTGGTCATGTACCCAGCCTGCACGGTTTGAACCGCCAGCAGCGAGATCGTGGTGCTCGAGGGCGCGACGATCGCTACGACAATGCCTGTGAAAAACGCCAATCCCGGTCGAGCTCCCACCTGCCGCATCCATGATGCCAGCCGTGCTCCGAACAGCCGATCCAACCCCTTGCGAAGGTACCGCACGCCCAGCAAGAGCAACGCCACGCCACCTGCAATTTTGAGCAACGTCAGCATGAAGACGTTTCAGTTTCGGGGAATTGCACACCAACGCCATTTCACCGGGTTCAATTCACCCGAAGAGAGTTCACCTAGTGCGATTCGCCATCCAGGGATTCGGATTCGATGCTGGCGCTTTCGCCAGCGAGCTTTTTCTCAGCGTATTTCCTGATCCAGGTTTCAAACGATTTGCCACTGGCAGTGTCCTTGCCCGTGAAGCTCAGCGCGGCGATATCAGCCATGGGGACAACAATTCGATCATCGCTATTGCGGGGAATGATGCGCAGCACCAGTTCGCCGTTGCGCTTGTCGGTATGGCGATCGAAGATGTATCCCTCGATCGATTCGCCGTTGCATCGTGCGATGGTGACATCACCGCGATAATTGAACGCCTGCTCAATCGCCTGGCGCAACGCTTGCGGGTCCGAAGCATCAACGGTTCGACCCTGCAGATCCTCAGTGGTATTTGATGCGCTCATGACATCCAACTTCACAATCGAGTTTCGAATTCCTGTACCGATCTGATTGTAGCGAATCACGCGTTGAGTTCGCGCCCGGTATTCGGGTCGACAATCTTCCAGTTCAGGGCCCGGGCCAGCCTCATGATCACCAGCCAGGCGATTTCTTCCTCGGTAATCGTCATGAGCATCTGATTGACGCTGTCCTGACCGGGTGGCAGCTCGATGCGGATGCCCGGGCCGTACAGCACGTCATCGCCCTCGCGCTCGGGATTGGTGTTGTACCGGGCCAGCGTTGCCACCAATTCAGACCGGCGACCGATGGGCGACATGCCGCTCGCGGTGGATGGCTGCTTGGAAAGAATGACAAATTGCTGGGCGGGCACGGAAGGGCATTCTACATGAGTGCGGCGTCAGCGAGTGTCGGCCAAGCATGGAACGAACTCTCCCAATCCCGCTTGACCAGACCGCTCACCGATTGCATGCCACGTGAGGTCAATTCTTGCCCGCGTTACCCTTGCGCTGATCCACCAGTTTCACCACCGTCTCCACCAATCGCTGCAGCGGCACCGGCTTGGTCATGTACGCGTGCACACCCAGCCCCTGGGCGTACTCCATGTGACGCTTGCCCTGGTTGGCGGTGATCATCACGACCACTGGCGGATTCTCGGTTTCCTTGATCTTTTCCAGGACGACAAATCCCGACGCACGCGGCAACATCATGTCGAGCACCACCGCATCGGGCCGTTCATTCTGACATGCCAGAACCGCTGCGCTTCCGTCGATGGCCTTGCTGGTGGTGGCGCCTTCGGCACGCATGGCCAGTTCGATGCTTGAGAGAATGTCCTCATCATCATCGACGATCAACACGCTGCGGCCTTGGAGTCGGGGAGCATTCATGGAGTTCTTTCGTGCGAGCCGTAAGCAATCGTCGCGAACATCAGGACGCGGGAATCACTTCCCACGTGCATGCGCAGGCGGCTCATGTGTTGTTAGCACACAGTCTATCCGCATCTGCGCCGGCATCGCGAACATTCTTTGAATTATGAGATGCTCTGCGAAGTTTGACCTTTTACGATTCGGTCCAATTCGGCTTGCGTCATCCAGGGCAGTGCCGCAAGTTTGTCGATCAACTTGGCCGGCACTGGCTGGCCTTGCCGCTCGTGCTTGGGGCGGCTTTTCCAGCGGCGGTGCAGCCACAAGTACTGCGTGGGATCGCGGCGGATCATTGCTTCGATCGCGCGGTTGTACCGTGCGGTGATGTAAAACAAGGGGTCGGGCTGATCGGCCCAATCGCCAGGCACGATGATGTCGGTGTAATCAATTTCGTACAAGAACTGTTCGCCAATCCGCACGGCGTACCCGGCGATGACCGGCACGTTGTGATGCATCGCCAGCAGCGCGATCGACTTGTAACTCGAGGCCAATCGCCCAAAGAAGGGCACGAACAACCCCTGATCGCCCGCATTCTGATCGGCATGAATCCCACCCGACCGCCCGAACTCAGCGTGTCTTGAAGTATGGGCGTGGCCCCCCACTTGGTGATGATCTTCTGACCGCGCACCTCGCGCACGCTCAACAGCCATTGATTGATCAACGGATTGTCCAGCGGCCGAGCCAGGGCCACCATCGGGTAGCCGATCGACGCCATCGCGGTGCCAAGCAGTTCCCAGTTTCCGCAGTGGCCGGTAATGAAGATGACCGGTTCGCCACGTACCAAGTACTCCAGTACCGGTCCGATTTTGCCCAGCCGCACGTACGTGCTCCAGCTTGCCGGTGTGATCAGGCGCGGCGAGATCATCGCTTCGACCATGAATAACTGGAACATGTGTTGAAACGACTTGAGGGCTACCTCGCGCACGCGATCCAGCGGCCAATCGGGAAAGCTCAACGCGATGTTCTGCTCGGCCCGTTCCCGTCGGGTGCGATTGAAGCGATGGAACATCGTGCCAAAGCGGGCGGCAGTGTGCAGGTTCTCCTCGGCGTCGAAGCACTGCATCAACCCCGAGAGCGTCCGCAACGCGAGGTACTGCGACCAGTTCACAAGTGCTGATTGCTCTGCCAAGAACCTTGTCCTCGTTCGCGTCCACCATCAATTCTGCAATGATAGAACCGCAACAGCTGACCACTGTGTTCAAAGATAACCACAAATGAAAAGGCCGATGCAAAGCATCGGCCGCTGAGGTCATCGTTTATGGCCGCTGTCTCCCGCTTGCCTTACCGATCCGTGTGCCCGATAAGGATGAAGAACCGATTGGCATTGAGCACCGGGATCTGGGCTTCACGGGCCTGCTTGAACAGGTTGAGATAGGTGTCGTGTGCCTGGCGCTTGTGGATGTAATCGTTGACCACGACTTCGCTCGCGCTGGCCGGGGGCGGCGGCGGGTTGGGAGGCTCAACACCCAGCACCAGGAAATCGAGATCGCCTGGAATTTCTTCGCCCGTCACGATCGCACCGCCCCATTCCAAGACCAGGCTGCGGAGATACTCCGCTTCGGTCTCGGTGGGCTTGCCGTCATTGTCGATGTCAAACTTGCCGTGAATCAGGAACTTGAACTGGTACTTGGGGTCGTACACCGCGTTGGCGATGACATCGCCACGCACCACGGGTTGACCGGGCAGATTTCGGGTGATCTTGCAGGTCGAGGTGACATCGCCAACCTTGATCACCTGCAGGCTGGCCTTGCCGCGGGGCAGCTCACCGGTCTGAGGATTGGCACGGATCGATGTCTTCTCGGCGTACACCTCGAAGGTCATCCCCAGCACCATGCGATCCTTCTTGCCTCGGTTGATCGTGACTTCCTCGTTTGAGCCAGAGGAGTCGACGATCTCGCCATCGACCAAGGCTGCGGGATCGCTGGCCTTGAGACGAGTTTCATTGCGGGCTTTTTCGTACTCGGCAATGCGCTGACGCAACATGGTGGTCTCGCGCCCCAGGTTGTCGTTTTCATCACGAAGCTCGCGCACCTGGCCTTCGTAATCGGATTTGAGCTTGTCCTTGGCCTTATTCAACTCGGCAATGGCGTCTTCGAGCTTTTTCTTGAATTCCGATCCCGCATCGCGATAGGCCGCGATCCGGCCTTCGACTGCATCCATGTCCTTCTGATGATCGCCCTTGAGTTTGTCCATCTCGGCCTGCTTGGCAGCAAGCTGGTTGTTCAAATCGGTCTGCTGCTGCTTGAGCGAGTCGATCTCGTTCTTGGAGTTGCGCAGATCGCGGTTGAGATCAACCAGGGCGGTGCGGACCACGCCGTTTTCCTTGGGCACACCCAGCTTGCTCAGTTCATCCTTGACCGAATCGAGGGTTGCTGAAGGATTGCCTGAGAGATATCCCATGACCGCTTCGTTGCGGGCATTGAGGTAGCCAGCAACGGTTCTCTGCGGGCTGGCCTTCGCGACACCCTCGATGGCCCGGAAGGCATCGCTGTTCATCTGACTGGGATCGACGTACACCTTGAGAGTGTCCTGGGCCTTCACCCGATCAGTGAACTCACGGTCCTTGCCCGCGTAGAACACGATGGTCAGAATCAGCAGGAACACGCTGGTGAGCACAAAAACCACCAGCGACACAACCACACCGGTACCGGCTCCAGAACGAACAGCCATGGCAAACGCCTCCAAACAGTGAAAAAAGGGCCCGAATCAGGCAGTGTCGTGGAATCTGCCCGGCCAGTCAAGGCTATACGGGTTTGGCGGGAGTTTGGTTGCTCTGCCAAGTTCGTCGGTGGGCTCTTGGCTGGGGCATCCTGAAGTCTTGTATGAGGGTGGTTACATCAGGACGCGTCGCGTGGTTTGACATCTGTTTGGGCAGAGTATGCATCCGGTTACGTGCGTACGGATTGCTTGACCTGCCTCAGTCAGCAATATATTGTATGTACACTGGCGTATGAACGAACTGCGATTTGAATGGGATCCTGGAAAAAACGCCGCGAATCGGCGAAAGCATGGCGTCTCTTTTGAAGAGGCTCGCACCGTGTTTTTCGATGAGAACGCACTATTTATGCACGACCCGGATCACTCCGAGCGTGAGGATCGATTCCTGCTGCTTGGTCTCAGTAGCAGATTGCGAATTCTGATTGTCAGTCATGTCTACCGCTCTGACGACAACATCATCCGGATCATTCAGCTCGCAAGGCGGACCGTCCTGAGCAGGAACATTATTTAAAAAGGTGGTCACCATGAGAAAGAACTATGACTTTTCCAAGGCCGCGAAAAACCCGTTTTCCAAGCAATTGAAGAAGGCTGTGACCATTCGTCTCAACCCTGACGTGATCGAATACTTCAAAGGCCTCGCTGCGGACACGGGCATGCCATATCAGACTCTGATCGATCTGTACCTGCGTGATTGCGCAATGAAAGGTCGGAGGCTCTCGATCCAATGGAAGGCGAGCGCGTGATCTTTGCCTCTTAAGCCTTCGTCGCCCGCAAAACTTCGGCAAACGTCGTCTCGCCGGCGCAGACCTTGTCGAATCCTGCATGGCGGAGCAAAGTGAGATCGCCAGCCGCAATCGCGACCTCGGCGATCTTGCGCGAGTTGGCATGGGCCAGCACCAGTTCACGGGCCGGCTCGCTCATGGTGAGCAGTTCGTAAATCCCCACCCGCCCCCGATACCCCGTACCACGGCACTCCCGGCACCCCGCGCCGCGTCCGCGGTACAGCAGTTCCGAAGTTTGATTGCTCTGCGGCGCAGCCGAAAACGCTTCACCTGCTTTCCCAACCACTAATCCCTGATCACTAACCCCTTCCCTTTCCCCTACCCCTGCTCTCGGGTAATCCGGCGGAAACTCAATGTCTTCGGGCGTGTATTGCTCCTTGCAATCCGGGCAGATTCGTCGCACCAAGCGCTGCGCCATCACGCCTTCCACCGAACTGGCCACGAGAAACGGCTCCACGCCCATATCGAGCAGGCGCGTCATCGCGCCCGCTGCATCGTTGGTGTGCAATGTCGAGAACACCAGGTGCCCCGTGAGCGACGCCTGCACCGCAGCCTCGGCCGTTTCCAGATCGCGAATTTCGCCGATCATGATGATGTCGGGATCGTGCCGCAGGATCGAGCGCAAGCCTGCTGCGAACGTCAAGCCCACTTCGGGTTGCACCTGGATCTGGTTGACGCCTTCCACGTGATATTCAACGGGATCCTCGATGGTGATAGCCTTCACTTCATCGTTGACGATGCGCTGCAGCGAGGCATAGAGAGTGGTCGATTTGCCCGAACCGGTCGGGCCGGTCACCAGCACGATGCCGTGAGGTCGGTTGATCAGTTCATCCCAGCGAGCCAGGATTGCCCGCTGCATGCCCAGTTGCTCAAGCTCGAACATGATGGTGTTTTTGTTTAGGATACGCAGCACCACGCCTTCGCCAAAGAGCATGGGGATTACGCTGACGCGCAAATCGAATTCCTGCCCCTTGTGGCGCAGCGTGATGCGGCCATCCTGCGGCTTGCGCTTCTCGGCGATATTCAAGTTCGCCATGATCTTCAAGCGGCTGATGATCGCGTTGCGGAAGCGATTGACCGTCGGCGGCACCCCCGCGTGGGCCAGCAAGCCATCGATGCGATAGCGGATGTGCAGCGAATTTTCATACGGTTCGATGTGCACATCGGTAGCCCGCTCGCGAATGGCCTCGATCATCAAATCATTCACCAGCTTGATGACGCTGGCTTCCTGGGCTTGTTCGATTTCATTCTTGTCGCCGCCCCCAACCGCTCCGGCTTCTGCTGGAGCCGCATTGCCGGCGGATTGATCAGAGAGTTCATCCAGCGTATCGCCCGCCACGCCGTAGTTGGCCCGGATGAACTTGCGCAGGTCGCGCTCATCCGCAAGCACCAACTCGATGGAAAGCCCGGTCACCAGTCGCAGTTCATCAAACGCGGTGAGATCAAACGGATCGCAGGTCGCGATGCGCAACACGCCATCGCGCCGCTCGATCGGGGCGCAGCGCAGTTTGAACACCAGCTTGGCAGGCAGGGTGCGCAGCACATCTTCCTTGGGTTCGACCGCGTTGAGATCGACGATCGGCATGGCAAACTGCTGGCCGATCGCTTCGAGCACCTGCGCGGTGTTGACAAATCCCAGTCGTATGAAGACCTGATCGAGCCGCTCACCGCTGCGCTGCTGCTCGGCAATCGCCTGCTCGAGCTGCGAATCGCCGATCAAACCGCGTTCAACAAGTATGGCGCCGATGCCCACGGATTCATTGTAATGGTCGGCTGCGGTGAAATGAATGATCGTTTCGGCAATGCCACGCCTTCCCGGACCATGTGGCAACTCAAAACCCGCCGCGATGGTGGGCTCAGGACGGATTTCTGCCGATAACACGCCTAGAATTAGCCCATTCTGGATCGGGTTGGGACTCGCGCCAAACCTGATCAAATCTCAATTCACCAGCAGGAAGGAAGCACACGGCATGTCGGCCCCAACACCCGTCCAGTCCACCGTCTCGCCCCGCAAAGCCGTTTCATCGCCGGGTGTTGGTTCGGAACGCTCGTACACCAATGCCGAGCTTCACGAGATTGAGCATCGCTATTCTGCACCCAATTACGATCCCATGCCCGCAGTGCTTTCGCATGCTAAGGGCGTGTGGGTGTACGACGTTGAAGGCAAGAAGTACCTCGACATGCTGGCGGGATACTCGGCCTTGTCGTTCGGCCATCAGCATCCCCGCATCATGCATGCGTTTCTTGAACAGGCCCAGCGCCTGTGCGTGGTGAGCCGCGCGTTTGAAAACGATCAACTCGGGCTGTTCTGCAAGGAACTCGCGGAATTCTGCGGATTCGAGCAGGTGCTGCCCATGAACACGGGCGCGGAAGCTGTGGAAACCGCCATAAAAACCGCACGGAAATGGGCTTACCAGGTCAAGGGCGTGCCCAAGGATCAGGCTGAGATCATCTCCTGCGCCAGGAATTTCCATGGCCGCACCGTCACGGTGATCAGCATGTCGTGTACGCCGCAGTACAAGGCGGGCTTTGGACCGCTCACGCCGGGGTTTAACACGGTCCCCTATGGCGATGCGGATGCACTGGCCAAGGCCATTACACCCAACACCGCAGCGTTCATCGTTGAGCCCATCCAGGGCGAAGGCGGCGTCAACGTTCCGCCCGAAGGCTACCTGCGCAAGTGCCGGGAGATCTGCACCACGAACAACGTGCTTTTCATTTGCGATGAAGTGCAGACCGGCTTTGCCCGCACCGGCAAGATGTTCGGCTGGGAACACGACGGCGCGTCGGCGAAACCCGACATGCTCTGCCTGGGTAAAGCCCTGGGCGGCGGCGTTTTCCCGGTTTCCGCAGTGGTGAGTACCCGCGCGATCTTCAGCGTCTTCAAGGCAGGCGATCACGGTTCAACCTTTGGCGGCAATCCATTGGGCGCGGCAGTTGGCCGCGAAGTGCTGCGCGTGCTCAAGGACGAAAATCTTGCCGAGCGAGCGGCCAAGACCGGCGAATGGGTGCGCTCCAAGCTGCGCGCGATCAAATCCAACAAGATCAAGGAAGTGCGCGGCAAGGGCATGCTCAATGGCATCGAACTTCGCCCGGATTCAGGCGATGTCCATCATTTCGTCGAATTGCTGCTCAAGGAAGGCGTGTTGTGCAAAGATACCGCCGGCCAGGTGATCCGCATTACTCCTCCCCTGATCATCACCGAAGAAGAAGCGCAATGGGGACTTGATCGAATTGCGAAAGTGCTTGCGTAATTGTCGCCCGCGCAGGCGCGCATTCACAGTGAAATCACTGCTTCGATCAGACCGGCGCAACCGCAGGCCGGTCCGCACCCACATCAGGTTCGCTGTGAATATGCGCTGAATCCCGTTCCACCCGACAAGCTACCCAGTGCTCCGGCTGCACTTCGACAAGTGCATAGCGACCGAACACGCCATGAGCATCGCTGCGCAGCAAGCGATCCAGTGATTCTTCCGGATCATCCACGCGGGCGGGCCACCAGGGCGGGAGACCGGGCCGAATCGGTGCAAGCTCCGACGGTTCGCTCAGAATCTGCTGAATCGTCGTCAGACGTGACCGCTTCTCACCCAGCGCAGGCCTGCAGCGCAGCAACGCGCGCGTGTATGGATGCAGCGGCCGGCTTATGACATTCCCGACTCGCGCGTACTCCACGACGCGCCCGGCATACATCACGCACACCACATCTGCATGCCGTGCTACAACGCCCAGATCGTGCGTGATCAGCAGGATGCCCAGATGGTGATCGCGCTGAAGACCGGCCAGCAATTCGAGAATCTGGGCTTGAATGGTCACATCCAACGCAGTGGTTGGTTCATCGGCAATCAGCAACTTCGGCTTACACGCCAGGGCCATGGCGATCATGACACGTTGCCGCATGCCGCCCGAGAATTGATGGGGATACGCGCGCAATCGCTGGGCTGGATCACGAATGCCGACGCGCTCCAGTGATTGAATTGCGATGGCCTGGGCCTGCTGGGTATTGCGGGTCTGATGCAGCTGAATTGCCTCAATGATCTGCTCGCCGATCGTGTACACCGGATTGAGCGAGGTCATAGGTTCCTGAAAAATCATAGCGATCTGTCCGCCCCGTACGCGCAGCAGCTCGCGCCGCGAAATTCGCAGGAGGTCACGGCCTTCAAATTCGATTTCGCCGCGCTCGACGGTCGCTTGGTTTTGAGGCAAAAGTCCCAGTACGCTTAGGGCGGTGACGCTTTTGCCGCTGCCCGATTCTCCCACAACCGCCAGCATCTGCCCGGCATGAAGGCTCAGACTCACGCCATCAACCGCCACGCGCCGTTCATCGCCACCACCCTGCGATGATGGCGCAAAGGAAACAGCCAGGTCGCGGATACGGAGAAGGGGCTGGCTATCCGACCGTATGCGAGATTCTCGGGGATTCATCATTCGATCGCATCGGGATGGCAACGCCCGCCATCATAACCATCGCTTCAACCCTTATAAGACAGTAACGGATGAAGTTTTCGTGTCACTCGTACCAGGTCATGCTGGGCTCGCATCACCGCGTTGATGTCCTTGTACGCTTCTGGAGCCTCTTCGCGCAGAGCATTGGCTCTGCGATGATCGAACCATATGCCGTCGAGTTGTCGCTCAAGTTGGGTTGAAGAGATGGATTTTCGCGCATCGCTTCGCGATTTGTTTCGCCCCGCGCCATGCGAACTTGAGCACATCGATTTGCAATTGCCGCGGCCTTCAACGTGATAGCTTGAGGTCCCCATCGATCCAGGAATAATGCCTGGGAATCCGCTTGCGGCGCGATTCGTGCCCTTGCGGTGGACCCAAAGCGCAGTGTTGTCGTGTATCTCACGCTCGACGTGATTGTGGTCAACATCCAAATACGTCTCAGGCACCGAATGAATGTTAAACAGCTGCTTCATCAGCGAGCTCACATTATGCGACATCACTCGCCGATTTTCCGATGCGTAGAGCCGGGCCCATTGCATGTCGTTCAAATACGCACGGCCCACATCGCTTTCGGAATCGAGGCATTTGAATCCACCCCGCAGTGTTTGTGCCAGAGCCACGTAGGTGTCGCGAATCGCCGGCCCGACTGCGCGCGATCCGCTGTGAATCATCAGCCAAAGCCGATTGGATTCATCTCGCTGAAACTCCACAAAGTGATTGCCTCGGCCTAGCGTTCCCAATTGCACCCGACCGTCACGTCGGGCGATGTTCACAAGGTGAGGCTGACCGAGTTCATTGGGATTCAAGGTCGCCGGCAGTTCGCGGCACGTCTCTCGTCCATGCCGGTTTCCGGGCACGTGCGCATACATCCCTTTAAGGATCGAGGCGGCGGCCTTCTCCTGACCCAGCAAATCTGCGCTCTCGTCGAACGCCAATACCGACATGCCGCATCCGATGTCTCCCCCGACGGCGTTCGGATAGATCAACCGCTTTGTCGCCAAGACGGTTCCGGTGCAGACGTCCGTCGAAAGATGGACGTCGGGCATAATGGCTATGCGCTGGACGTCTTCACTCTGTGCAAGCCGTTGAATCGCGGTTGCAACTAGTCGCGGCAGTGGTTCGAGTAGCCAGGCTTCGACGTTCGAGTTCAGCTTGGCTGCGCTCATGGTTGTCCCTCCAGCGCAGGGCCAACCTGAAACACGAGTTCGGGTGCGCGCTTGCGCACGATTCCTGCGGCAACTTCGCTACGCAACCTTCCGTGGGCTTGATGCAGCGCGTTCATGATGAGTTCCACGCGACTCCCTGGGTCAAGATTCGTCGGCCGAATCATCACCAGAAGACGACTTGAATCAGGCGCCGGCACAACGGATTCGACAAAAATTTCCTGCAGAATTGGATTGCGGTACTCCCCAGAAAGTACGAGGTTCAATGCCCTTTTCACCTGCTGGCAGAGCTGAAGTGTTTTGCGATCATTCTTGCGAGACGCTCTGCGGACTTGCTTAAAGAATTCCCTCGGATCAATTCCATCATCGCCATACGTTTGTGCGCAGACCGACAGCTGTTGGTCCGGCTGCTTTCGTTTGCTATTCATCTGAGCGGACTCCCACGTGACCGCGCACGAGAGCAGGGCTATCGCGCGCAGCACATTACAAAGGCTCTGAAACAAGTTCCGAGCCCCGCCGCTCTACACGTTCAATTTCAATTGTTGGCTGATTGGCGGAGGCTCAACGTGGAAGTAATTTGTGCAATCGAGTGCATTGTCGGCCTCCTTTCAAAAAATCGAGGTGCTTACCAACAAACCTTACCATTCATCGGCCAAATGTCAATAGTTCTTCGTCAAGGTTTATCCGATTTCGGATCAAACCGCTCGCGCAGTCCCTCACCGACGAAATTCAGCGATAAGAGTGTGATCGCGATCAACAGACATGGCCAGAGCAGCAGCCACCAACGGGCGCGCACGATATTGAGTTCGCTCAATCCTGCTGCGGCGAGATTGCCCCAACTTGGCAGGGGCTCCTTGACACCGATTCCGAGAAAACTCAGGAATGATTCGGACAAAATTGCAGCGGGCACGGTGAGCGTGGCGTACACGATGATCGGTCCGAGCAGGTTGGGCAGCAGGTGCCGTAACAGCTGTCGGCGCACCGGCACACCCATGGCACGACATGCTTCCATGAATGGCTGATTCTTCAGGCTCAGGACCTGCCCGCGGATAACCCGTGCCATGGTCAGCCAGCTCACGCCACCAATGGCAACCAGCAGCGTGAGGAGATTGATGATCTGCTTGGTTGCTGGTGCAAGATCCATTCCGCCACGCTCGACAAGGCCATCCACAGCAACAGCCAGCAACACAATCAGCAGCACTGAAGGCAGGCCATAGAGCACGTCAACGATGCGCATCAACAGCGAATCCACGCGGCCGCCGCAATTGCCCGCGATCATTCCGTACCCGGTGCCGATGATCACCGAAAGTGCGGCTGCGGCAATTCCCACGCACAAGCTGATCGCGCCGCCAGCCAGGCAGCGAATGGCCACGCTGCGTCCCAGTCGATCGGTGCCCAGAAGTGGAGCCGCCGATTGGCCGTATTTGGTGCGAAGGGCCTCGATGCGAGCCTGTTCATCGGATGTGTGCGAAGCCCAGAAGGGCGGAAGCAAGGCCTGATCGTTCTCAATGGCCTCAAACCGCCTCGGCGCTTCTCGCGAAAACGATTGTGTCGTTCCGGCAAGGTTGGCGCGGCCGCAGGTGTAGGGCAAGGTGCCCAGGCACACGATGATCATGATCATCAGCATTGCCAGACCGATGATGCTCATCATGCGACCAGCGCGAATCACGCCGCCTGCGCCACGGAGGGGCAAGCGGGGTTGTGAGAGCGGTGTTTTCTGAGCGGCGTGCGGTGACATCCCGCGTCATCGTAACGCAACATCTCGCAACATCCATCGCATGATTGCTGATGTATTGGGGCCGAGCCAAGCCGGAGCTCACGCACAATACCGATCGCCGCAAGACCATTACCCGGCACATGTGTCGGTTCAGTTGTGTGATGAAACCGGTACCGCGGGCAGCGCTGACGATGAAGCCTTGGGCGAGGCGGAGGCAGGATCGATCGCAGCTTTGAACCGCTCTTCAACCAGTTCATTGAAATGAACCGCGTCATACTGCAGTTCGGCTTTCATCGTGTCGATGCGTTCCTGCAATTGGCAGATGATGTCGCCGCGGGCCTTGATCGACAGCAAAAGCTGATTCATCAGGGCGGTGCGAAGCTGCTTTTCCAGCGAATCGGATTCAGTGCGGTTGCCAGCAGCGCGGGCTTCGCGCAACTCGCGCGATTTCTGCCGCACGTTCAATTCCATGCGCAGCTCGATGAGCTTGGCGCCGTAGAGATCGGGATCGCGTTCCTTGAGTTCGGCCATGGCCAGCAGTTTGCGGCCGGACTGCCGCATGCTTCGGTCGAATTCAGCCGGATCGCGCTGCCGCAGATCGCTCATGTGCTTGGCGAGATTGGCATCAATATCCTTGGCGACTTCAATGCAACGAGCGTACAACTCCTGGCGCCAGCGCGAGACCGGCGGGGCGGATTCGGATGCTGCATCGGCCGCAGCGCCTCGGGCATGATCGCCCAGGGAACGGCGCAGCAGATCGTTGTGATCGGGAACATCCAGCATCGCCAGTTGCTGCATCACATCGTCATCGCACTCCACCGGCAGTGGCTCTGCAATTGAAGACGGCGCAGCGGCGGACGACGCAGGGGCCGAAGGCGTGGTGCGATTCGATGCGCCTTCGCGCTGCGCTGAAGACCAGGCCACCAGCAATGTCACCAGCGAGGCGGAGATGGCAATCAGCAGTGATTCAATCCAGCGTTTCATGTCGAGAGCTTTCACTGTTCCAGCGATGCGATGAGGGTGTTCAATTCGCTGCGCATCTGTTCGAAGGATTTCACATCGTCAGTTTCGAGCAGGTATCCCATGCGCGTATCGATTTCATCGATCGAGCTGGCGGGAAGCGATTCGATTTCCGCCACGGTGGGTGTGCGCGGGCTGCGATGGGACGGACTGATGCGGGCGACTGAGTTTGAACTGGGAGTGGAGCGCCCGCTATTCATCAGCGTGATGCAAACGCAGAACGCCAAGGCGAGCGAAGCGGCCAGGGCCAGCCGGCTCCACATCGTGCTGCGCTTGCTCCACAGCAGTGCGGCGGATTGTTTGGCTGCGGCAGGCTGCAAGCGAAGTGTCTGCCGAGGCAGCTCTGCACGCGATGCGCGATAGATGCGATCGGCCAGGTCAGCCGCCAACGGCTGATGCAGAGCCTGTTCACGCAGCAGAGAATCGATCCGCCGCTCGGCCGCGGAAAACACCACGGGGAGGGGTTCGCTGGGGTGATTGAAAGGTTGGTTGTTCAGTTCAAGGGTCATCGAAAATTCTGCTTTCCGCCTCAGAGGTTCAACGCCTGAAGATGGCTTTCATTGCCCCAAACAGCGGGAAAGGCCGTCAGCGGGTTTCTCCAGTTTCACCAGGCTTTTTCATGGGATTAGCTTGCCGTCGTGTGGGGTTGGGGTCCGGCAAATCGGTCTGATTACCGGGCGGTTGGCCTGCGGTTCCACCCAGTAATTCTGCCAGTTTCTTGAGGGCGCGATGTTGGCGGGCCAGAACCGTGCCCAGGGGCTGCTCGAGGATTTCCGCAATCTGCTTGAAGCTCAACTCGCCATAGTGCCGTAGGTGAATGATGCGCTGATCGGCATCAGAAAGCTGCCCGATCGCCGCACGCAGGGCCTGCAGTTCGGAACTCTCGACGGCATCGGGATCGGGTGCCTTGGCTGCGCCTGCGAGAGCGGTAAGGGCCTGATCCTCCACTGAGCGAGCCTGACGCTTGCGACGACGCATTTCGTCGCGCAGGCGATTCATCGCGATTCGGAATAGCCAAGGCTCGAACTTTCCGAGCTCGGCGTACCCTCCAATCTTGGCGACGATGGTGCAAAAGGTAGATTGGGTAATCTCTTCCGCCAGCTCGGTGTTGTTGCACTGAGCCCTGATCAACCCAAACACGCGCGGACTGTAGGTATTGACGATGTCGCGCCAGGCCAATTCATCCCCAGCGGCGGCGGAGCGAAGGGTGTTTTGCAGCACCAGCCTGTCGGGACTGGAAGTCATGCGGCGGGATCGTCCAAGGTCGCTGTCTGCCACGCCGTGCACAGGTTTGGTCCGCACCGGACCAGCCGGTGCTGCAGCAAAGGGCTTAGGCGCAACCACAGCATGACTTGGCAGTGTAAGTGCGATCGAGGCAGCCGGATAGCGCATGCCGTTGGGCATGGATGCTCAACGAGCCCCCGTTCGTTTCATTGCCAGGACCCGTTTTGACTTTGTGCCTGCATCAAAGGCGAGCGGAGTCCAAGTTTGATGTCGAATTGCCCCCACCCTTATTGGGCAACAAAGCGAAGGAGGATCGATCGTGCGCATTCAAAGCATTGGATTGTTCATGGTTGTCGCAACGTCGGCTGTGTCAATTTCAGCCCAGGCACAGAGTCTGAACATCGACTACGGGTTTCCGGAGACCGTTCCCCCGCAATCGTACGGCGCGGCAGCACATCAACCGGGCCTTTGGAATAATTTGCTGGGTGCGGATGACCCTTCTGGACTGAAAGACATTCAAGGCAATTCCACCGCTGTGCAGATCGTGGCAGATCTCCCGTTCGGCTTGGCGTATACAGACCATCCTGGAACAACGGGCGGCGATGAAGCACTGCTTGATGACTACCTTGATCTACATGACACACCCAGCGCGTTCAACATCGTGGGGCTGATTCCAGGCAAGTACAGCGTGTACACCTACGCGTGGGCTCCGGATATCGACCAGTTTCGCACGCTGGTGACGGTGGGTCACAACACCCAATCGATCGGCGGCGTGTGGAACGGCACGCTTGAACAGGGCACAACCTACGCCAAGCACACCATCACGATCGCCAACGATCAACCCCTGAGTATCCGCACGTTTGGTTTGGGTGCCGGCACGCTGAATGGATTTCAGATTGTTGCCAAGCGTCAGGATCTTTCCATCACGCTTGCCCGACCCTTGCCAGCGATGGTCGATCCGCAGGTGCAGGCCGCTGTGGATGTGATCATTGATGAACATCAGGATCACATGGTGGGACAGGCCAAGATGTATGCTCGAATTCGCGGTCATCGCCATTTCACGCAACAACATCTCGTCCAGGTTGATGGAACGCTGTGGCGGAGCCTGCTGCCCGAAGCGTCCTGCGGTGATGTCATCGAGTTCTACTTCGAAGCTCGCGGCAATCAGGGCGGATTGCAGACCCTGCCCTACAAGCCCGAACAGAATCTCCTGTCGGTCAATGTCTGCGGCGTCGAATGTATCGGCATATGTGATGTCGTTGACTCAGCGAGCCCGCAGCCGCACTCCAATCCCGACCCGACGATCCCCATGTCCACCAGCTCAATCGGACCAGATGCATCAAACTGACGTTGATTTGAAGGGCACAATTACACGGGAATCCCATCCAGATCATCATCGAAATCATCATGAACCGGCGGAGTGCCGCGCGGCAGTTCGACATCACGATCGGGGCCGCCACCATCGCGGAAGTTCTGCACCGGGCCGGTCTTGCCTGCGCTCATTGGAGGCTGTGAAACCGAATCACCGCTCGATGTACTGAATGGAGCCGAAGCGCCCGTGCTGCGCGTTGATGAAGGCGTGTAACGCTCGCGCGAGTCGGGATACCCGCTGGGCGGACGCGATGACGAATGGTCACGAAACCGCGTGGATTGCGAGATCCATGAAAGCTTCACCGTGCCCGTCGGCCCGTTGCGCTGCTTGGCAATGATGAGTTCTGCCACGCCCAGCGATTCGGGATTGTTCGATACCCAATCCGGATCGTCCTTGTGGTAATACTCCTCACGGTGCAGCATCATGATGACATCGGCGTCTTGCTCGATCGAGCCCGATTCACGCAGATCGCTCATGCGCGGGCGATGACCTTCGCGCGATTCAGCGGCACGGTTGAGCTGACTGAGGCAAATCACCGGTACGTTCAATTCGCGGGCCATGGCCTTGACGCCACGGCTGATTTCGCTCACTTCCACCTGACGCGATTCAACCCGCGCGCCCGATGACATCAGCTGCAGGTAGTCGATCACGATGGCCTGCACCTTGTGCTTGGCAGCCATGCGGCGAGCCTTGGCGCGGAGTTGCAGCAGGCTCAGGCCAGGGGTGTCATCGATAAACATCGGCGCCGATTGCAGTTCATCGCAGGCGGTCATCAACGCGCGGAACTCCGGTTCGCGCAACATATTGCGGCGGAGGCGCTGCGAATCAATTCCCGACCGGGCGCACAGCAAACGTTGCACAAGCTGCTGCTTGCCCATTTCCAGGCTGAAGACGCCCACGGCTGTGCCCCGCATTGCCATATTTTCCGCCATGTTCAATGCCAGCGCGGTCTTCCCCATCGAAGGCCGGGCCGCAAGGATCAGCAGTTCGCCTTTCTGCAGACCTGTGGTCATCTCATCGAGTTCACGGAATCCGCTGGCGATGCCGGTGAGCTCTTGGCCGAGATTGGCCTCGATGCGCTCCATCGTCTCGCGAATCAGTTCGTGCAGCGTCTCGACCTGCGTATGCTCGGACTGCTGGGCGATGTGGAAAATGCGCTGCTCGGCCTGATCGAGAATGTCCTGGGCCTGCTCAGCGCTGTGATAGGCGTCGTACAAGATGTCCCCGGCTGCGCCGATGAGCTTGCGCACCATGGCTTTCTCGCGCACCAACCGCGCATAATGCCGGGCGTTGGCGGCACTAGGCACTGCCGAGGCGAGCTGCACCAGATACTCCAACCCGCCGACCGCATTGAGCACGTTGCGATCGATAAGCCGCTGGTTGAGTTGGACGATATCGAGCGAAGAGTTCTTGTCATACAGCTCGACCATCGCATCGAACAACGCGCCGTTGGCGGGCTTGTAGAAGTCATCGCCATGGCGAACGATGAAAATCACATCGCCCAAGACCTGGGGATCGATCAGGATCGAGCCGAGAAGGCTCATTTCCGCTTCAATGGCGTGCGGGGGAAGGGCTTCAAAGAGCCGGGAAAGCTGTTTCCAATCCCGGCCACGGCTATCGCGGGCAGCCTTGCGATCGCGCGGGCCAATTCGATCGCCGCCGCTGGCAGGCACGGTGATCACCTGGGACTCAGCAGCTGGAGAAGTCGAGATTGAAGGGTCGGCGCCCATCCGTGAGCAGTGTCCTGAAATCGTTTCCGTCATCCACTAAACGGAAACTCGTCCACAGGTTGTATGAACGCGCGCAATCGCTGCGCGGTGCAGGGTTGCAGCCCTTGATGGCGCAGGGCGTTCAGTCTTCCAATTCGTTATCGCCGGCCATGGCAAAAGCGATTTCGCCGTTGCCCTCCAGCGCATCTTTCATCATACGGCCGATCTTGAACTTGACCGTCTTCTTGGCGGGGATGGGCACGCGTTCCATGGTCTTGGGATTCTGGGCAACGCGCGGAGCACGCTCGCGGATTTCAAACACGCCGAAGTCGCGAAACTCCAGCCTGTTGCCCTCGCTTAGATGCTTGATCACGTTGTCGAGAAAGCATTGAACTGTGCGCTTCACCGCGGTGCGAGGCTGTGCTGTTTGATCGGCGATGTGATCGATCAAATCCTTTTTGGTGATTGTTGTCATGCGGACCTTGCCCCCTTATGAGGTTGGGCGTCTTCGTTCCCTCACGCGGGTCGCGGCCGGCAACTTGGCCACCGCACCCGAACATTCAACATCGGTTCATTGAGACATCGCGGTCCAATCAGCCACGCGACCAGTATCCGCCCGGCTGGGCCGCACGTCAAGGGGGCAAGTCTGATATTGACAAGGACTTACGACAGGCAGGGTTCCCCAGAGCGACATCCTGTATACCCAAACAGACCCCGGCTCAGGAAAAGTTCTAGACTTTTTCGCCGAGCACCAAATCGCTGGTTTCCTTAGATGTTTCGGGATGTTTTTGCCACTGAGCTCAGCGTCCCGGACCCCTCGTCACAGTGTAGGTATTCGTGGTTGAATCCTCGTGCGGCCGTCCGTTGGTGGTGCGCTGGAAATCGTATTGCCGAATCGTAACCCAGCGATCGGTGGCGAATTGGGGTAGGTGCCGACCGGTGCATGGTGGATCGTTTCGGGAATAACTGACAGTATCGAACGATGAATCATTGGCAGGTGCGAGGACCAATGAATCTGCTTCTCCACCTGAAATCACCAGATTGGCATTGACATTGTTGGATGTAAAGCGAGTCTGCTGCGATGCCTCACGTGATCCGCTGGCGCAGCCTGCCAGCATGAGCGGCATCGCGCCGAGTGCAACTAGTGAAAAAAGGTGCCGCATCTTCAAATCTCCGGAAACGCACGCGACAAACGCCGCGCCATAGTGAAGATGCCACAGATTTCAGCTCCAGCCGGTCGCAATGTACCGATTGTTTCACAAAATCATCTCTGATGATGCCTGAAGTGCACACTGGCCTCAACGGTCCTACCCTCATCGGCCCCATGCCCAGTGCCAGAAGCTCATTTCCCAATGTCTAACGCCTTGCAGAATGGCTGACGACCCCACCCTCCAAACTCGCGCCAGATCTCCGATCTTGCCTTGGATCGCGCTGTTGCTCGTGATGGCCGTGGTTGCCGCGATCCGGATGCGCTGGCTCAATGTGCCCATTGAACGTGATGAGGGCGAATTTGCCTACATCGGCCAGCTCATGCTGCATGGCGTGGCTCCTTTCGATTTGGCGTACACGCTGAAAATTCCCGGCACCGCCGCGGTGTACGCGATGATCATGTTTTTTCTAGGTGAGAACATTGCAGCGATTCACATGGGCGTGCTGCTGGTGAATCTTGGTTCGATGGCGCTGGTATTTGTGCTGGGGCGGCGCTGGCTCGGTGCGTGGTACGGCGTGACGGCAGCATTGAGTGAAGGGTTGCTCGCCCTCTCCCCAGCCGTCCTCGGACAAGCCGGTCATGCGACACATTTTGTCGTGGTTGCCGCCTTGGGCGGAATCGCGATGCTCGATCGACCTGCAGCCCGACAAAATCTGTGGACGCTGCTTGCAGGAGGATTGCTTCTGGGGCTGGCTGTGACCATGAAACAGGCTGGAGCGACATTCGGTCTCTTCGGCGCGGCTTTGGCACTGGGGCATCTCTATTCAGACCGAGCGCCACTGCGGCGATATCTCTCGACCTCAGCTTGGATCGCGCTCGGAGGCGCAATCCCCATGGCGGTGACGTATTTCCTGCTGTGGCGGGCGGGCGTATTCAGCAAGTTTTGGTTCTGGACCGTGACCTACGCAAAGGCGTACATCTCGATGGTTTCCGGTACATCCGCGTGGGCCTTGTTCAAGCTCAGCTTCGGTCAGAATTTCCGCTATGAATGGCCTTTGTGGATTCTTGCGGCTGTCGGTTTCTTTTCGCAGTTCTTCGATCGGACGCTGGGCATGGTGCGTTTGAAGTTAGCAGGACTGCTCTTGAGTTCCTTTGTCGCGCTTTCTGCTGGATTGCTCTATCGTCCCCACTACTTTGTTCTGGTGCTTCCGGTTGTCAGCCTCTTCGCAGCGGCGGGACTGCGAGCAATCTGGCGTGGTTTCAAAGCGGCCCAGCTTCCGCCAATTGTTGCCGATGTCTGTGCTTCTGCCATTGTCATCACGGCGGCTGCAATCGCACTGTTTATCGGGCGCAATGCGTATTTCCTGCTCGATATTGAGACGCTGGGACGACGGCTTTATCCGGAAAACCCGTTTTCTGCAGCTGAACCGATTGCCCAATACATCAAGCAACATACCCAGCCCGATGAGCACATTGCGATCCTTGGATCCGAGCCGGAGATCTTTTTTCTCGCCCAGCGGCGTTCCTCTTCGGGGTATCTGTGCGTGTATCCATTGGTGGAATCCCATGGTTTTGCGCAGCAGATGCAGGAAGAAATGATTCGCGAGGTCGAAGCGGATAAACCCGCGTTCGTCATCCTGGTGCAGATGACCAATTCATGGCTGCGAACTCCCGCCTCGCCGCCGCTGATTTTCGATTGGACCAATCGCTACACCAACGATCATTACCACGTCGTTGGCGTTGTTCACATCCAATCGCCCGCAACACCCACGTTCTACTGGGATGAAAAGGTCGGGATGGCCCCGCGCGAATGGCATGGCAATCGGATCGTCGTGCTCAGGCGCAATGCTCGCTGATCCATCAATTACAATCCCTGGATGGCACTGAAAAAAACCCTTGCTGATCTTGCCAACGAGGCTCGCGCGAAAGTCTTCGAGATCGATGTGAATGAGCTGGTCGAGGATTACGCAGCTGTGCTGGTGATCGATGTACGTGAGCCGGATGAACGGGCCCGTGGCTTTATCCCTGGCTCGATTCACATTCCGCGTGGCGTGCTTGAGCGCGACATCGAAAAACTCGCGTTTGACGGAAACGCACGCGATGCCGATCTAGCTCGTCCCATCGTGACCTATTGCGGCGGCGGTTCCCGTTCGCTGCTGGCAGCACGCACGCTTCAGGAGATGGGCTTCTCCAACGTGAGTTCACTGGCAGGTGGCTTTAGCGCATGGGGCAAATCCGGCCAACCGGTGAATGTTGAACATTCGTCTAAGTAAATCGCGACCTTGCGTTTCACCCGGTTTATTTTCAACCAAATCCAGGTGGTCGCGTGATGACGCTGCTTTAGCCAAAAGAATTTGCAAAATAAGCATCTAACCCTGCTCATCTGCACGAAAATAGAGCATGTTGCTTAGGCATTGTGCTCGTTCGGCGAGCCAGTGCATGTAAGACGCCATCATGGCTTCTACCTGGCTCATCAGGAACACCCCATGCCGTACGTTTCCCGCCCTCACCAATCTTGCCGCTGCCCAGTTCGTATGCTGGCGATTGGTGCAAAGATTGCATGTGTGGCGGTGATCGTTGGACCAAGGCTGCATGCGGATCCAGCTCCGGTGGAAAAATCACAGCAAACACAACAGCAGACGCAGAAGCCCGCGCTCGTATTGCCAGTCGATTCAGTCGAGCTCGATGCCACCTCCAAACGACTTCCTCAAGGATTTCACATTGTCCAATCCGATCGTTTTGTGCTGATCTCCGATGCCGACGATGCGCTAGTGGCTGAGCACGCTCGTTGGGTTGAACGTGCCTTTGCCGAGTTTGAGCGTTTTGCTGACGACTGCCATATGCAGCCTCAGCCGTTACGTCACAAGCTGATGTGCGTACTGTTCGATCATCGCAATCAATATGAAACCTTCGCGCGTACGCAGGATGGCATGGCCAACCCGTCATTCACGGGCTATTACTCGCCCCGCAACGACCGCGTGGTGTTTACGCTCGAACCAGAGGGCCAGACCATGCCAGGCCGGCCGGCAGTGCGAACTGCGATGCGCAGCGATGCACAGGCCAAGCCGGTATTGGGGTTCGAAGCGCATCAACCTGCCCTAGACGCATCTGTGGACACGGAACAAACACGTGCGTCCGATCCGGGGCGCAAGCCAGTGCTGATCGATGACACTGCCGCCAAGTGCGTGCATGAAACCATTCATCAGCTCATGTTTCATACCGGCCTGATGTCACCGGATGTGCAGTATCCGTTGTGGATCTGCGAAGGGCTTTCTACCGCTTTCGAAACCGATTCACCTGAAGAGGCCTTTGGCCCCGATCACAATTACGCACCTCGGCGTGCGGTCTTTCAATCGCTGCTTGATCACGATGAGCTGATCCCGCTTCGCGACATGATCACGATCACGCCCGTATCACGGACCGATGATCGCACCATTCGGGCTGTGTATCACCAGAGCTACGCGCTGGTGCGCTGGATGTGTCAGGAGCGGAAAGCTGAACTGCGTACCTATCTTACGCTCATGTGTGATGAACCCGCAGGCCGTCTAAGCGCTGCCCGTCATCGTGAACTGTTCGCGAGCGCTTTTGGCAACATTGAGACGCTGGAATCGGATTGGCTGAAATTCGAAGGCCAGCAGCAGCAACAGCGCTGACCTCGGCACGCCTTTCAATGCTGAATTGCTGCTGTGATCAGTTTTCAAATCCTTGTCAGCTTGCGATAGCGAATGCGATGCGGGTGGTCGGCTTCGATGCCCATGCGCTTCTTGCGGGCTTCTTCGTACATTGAATAATTGCCGTTGAACCACACGACCTGACTGTCGCCTTCGAACGCCAGGATGTGCGTGGCTACGCGATCGAGGAACCAGCGATCGTGTGAGATGACCACCGCGCAGCCTGCGAAACCCTCCAACGCTTCTTCAAGGGCCCGCATGGTGTTCACATCCAGATCGTTGGTGGGTTCATCGAGCAGGATCACGTTGGCCCCCGATTTGAGCAGCCGGGCCAGGTGCACGCGGTTGCGTTCACCACCTGAGAGCGTTCCCACAGTGCGCTGCTGATCCGAGCCGACAAAACCAAATCGCGAGACAAACGCGCGCGAGTTCACCGAAGCTGATCCAAGCTTGATTTCTTCATCACCATCGCTGATTGCCTCCCACACATTCTTCTTATCGGGCAGGCTGTCTCGCGTCTGCTGCACGTAGGCAAGCTTCACGGTTTCTCCCACGCGGAAGGTACCGCTGTCGGGCTTCTCGTCGCCAATGATCATGCGGAACAGCGTGGTCTTGCCTGCGCCGTTGGGACCGATGATCCCCACGATCCCGCCCGGCGGCAGCGAAAAATTCACGTTCTCCATCAGCAGATTGTCGCCAAAGGATTTGCACACATTTTTCGCTTCGATGACCAGCGTCCCCAGCCGCGGACCTGCGGGAATGAAAATCTCCACCTCCGCAGCCTGCCGCTTGGCGTCTTGATTCAGCAATTTTTCATACGCGCTGATACGGGCCTGGCTCTTGGCCTGACGGGCCCGAGGCGACTGGCGGATCCACTCCAATTCGCGCTGCAAGGTCTTCTGACGGTTGGATTCCTGCTTCTCTTCGACTTTCAACCGTGCCTGCTTCTGATCGAGCCACGATGAGTAGTTGCCTTTCCAGGGAATGCCCTCACCTCGATCGAGTTCGAGAATCCAACCCGCGACGTTGTCGAGAAAATAACGATCGTGGGTGACAGCGATGATCGTGCCCTCATATCGCTGCAGGTGCTGCTCGAGCCACGCCACGCTTTCGGCATCAAGGTGATTGGTGGGTTCATCCAGCAGCAGGATGTCGGGCTTGGAAAGCAACAAGCGGCACAGCGCCACCCGCCGCTTCTCGCCGCCAGAGAGCTTATCGATGGGCATATCCGCAGGCGGACAGCGCAGGGCATCCATGGCCATCTCGAGCTGCGAATCGAGATTCCACGCGTCCAAGGCATCGAGCTTTTCCTGCACTTCGCCCTGGCGTGCGAGCAGCTTTTCGATCTGGGCATCGGACATCGGCTCGGCGAATTTGTCGCTGATGGCTTCGAATTCGCGCAGCAGCGCGATGGTGGCCTGGGCCCCTTCCTCAACCACCTCGCGCACCGTACGGGTCTCATTGAGCAATGGCTCCTGTTCGAGGTACCCGATCGTAAATCCCGGCTGGGCAGCGATCTGCCCTTCAAACTCCTTGTCAACCCCCGCCAGGATACGCAGCAGCGAACTCTTGCCCGAGCCGTTCAAGCCCAGCACGCCGATCTTGGCTCCGTAGTAATAACCAAGGTAGATGTTCTTGAGAACCGTCTTCTTCTCATACGTCTTACTGACGTTGATCATCGAGTAGATGATCTTGGTGGTTTCGGTAGCCATGGCGAATTGTCGGTGGATGCTTTCAATGAAGTGAAATTGGGCCCACATGGTAGGCCGTGCTGCACACCTTACATCGATCCGGTCCTCAGAATCTGGAACAGGTTGGTGTACTCATCGGTCCACAGCGACACCGGCCGGCCCTCGCGCGGCCGCAATCCTGAGGTCTTGATTTCCGGCACTTCAAGCAACTCGCGATTGTTGGTCATGATCATCCACGAGGCATTGTTGATCAGTGAACCGGGAATCTCATTGGAAAGCAGCAGTCGGACTTCATAGCCCAGCGCTTCAGCCAGCCGGGCGATTTCAAGATCGAGCTGAATGAACGAATTGGAGACATTCACAAGAACGACGCCATCCGGATTGAGGTGCCTGCGGTAAATCGCAAACGCCTCGGTGGTCAAAAGGTGCACCGGCACCGCATCGCCGTTGAAGGCATCGAGCACGAGCATGTCGAAATGGCGCGATTCCTGCCGCTCCAGCGTGAGCCGACCATCGCCCAGAAACACCTGCACGTTGGCGGGCGAAGTCTGCAGATACGCGAAGGGATGTTTCGCAAGATTGATAATTTCAGGGTTGATCTCGTAAAAGTCATATTCATCACCTATTCGTCCGAAGGTGGCGAGCGTTCCCACACCCAGGCCGATCACGCCCACGTGCCGAGGCCCCTGCTTGGGAAAATACTGCATCACCAGCGACGCGCCGCTCTTGGGGCCGTAATAGGAGATTGGCTCACGCACCAGCTCCGGCGTCATGAACTGTGCGCCGTGGATGATCCGGCCGTGATGCAACGTGAAATAGCGATTGGTTTCCGATTCGGGATGATGTTCCTCGATGCTCAGCACGCCATAAAAATTGCGCGAGCGGTAGATCGTCTGGGCGTAAAACTCAAGGTGCTTCTGAAACATTTCAATCGCAGCGATTGATGCGCCGGCCATGGGCAGCAGCAATACGATCCGCCACATTCTGGCCGCAGCCCCGCCAAAGATTTCATTGTTGGTACGGTCGCGAATCGTGCACACCAGCAGAATCGCAAAGCTGCCGAACAGGCCGAGGTAGAATTCCAAATTGAAGGTGAAGATGAGCGGCGCGATCAGCGAGACAAAGATGCCTCCCAGTGCGCCGCCAGCAGCGATCGCCAGGTAATAGCTGGTGAGGCGGGCTGGAGCGGGCCGCAATCGATATAGCTCACCATGGCACGCCATGCAGCAGGCAAACATGACCACCATGGAGCAGGCCACCTGAACTTTGATCGGTGCATTGGGTGCCAGCATCACTCCCAGCATGAGCCACAGCGCTGCCACCACGCCCACGATCGCCGCAGCGCGGTTGTAGAGTCCGGGCCACTCAAACGCGATGATGAACGTGAGCAGATACACCGCCAATGGCACCACCCACAAAAGCGGAATGGGTGCGACGTTTTCAGTTAGCCGGGCGGTGAATGACAGCAAAACAATCGATGCACATGCTGGCAACGCAATCCATAGCGCTTTGATGATCCATGTCTGAAGTGGTGATGCCGGCGGCTGCGCCATGGAGTCGGTGGCCGCGCCGTCGCGCGGTATGAGTCGCAACCGTCCGCTTTTCCACGCATGCCAGCCGCATGCAGCGCAGGCGAGCGCATAGAGCACAAATCCAGCCGCGAAATATTTCACTTGTGCAGTTCGGGTGAAATAAGGCTCGATCACCGCCGGGTAGCTCAAAAGCGCCAGCAAAGATCCGACATTGGAAAGTGCGTAGAGCCGATATGGCGATCGCATAGGGAACACACGCGCAAACCACGATTGCATCAACGGTCCGGTCGAGGCCAGCACGAGATATGGCAATCCCAGACACAGCGTGAGCAGCACGAGAATTCGCCAGGCCGGATCATCCTCAGGACTTGGTCTCCAGGATTCTGCCGGTGGCAGCATTCGCAACGCCAGCACCGCCAGGACGAGCAGGCAACCATGCACGATCAATTGTCGTGGCCCGTTCAGCCATCGCGAGATCACGTGCGCGTACGCGTATCCCGCCAGCAGCATCACCTGAAAAAACAGCAGGCATACCGTCCACACCCCCGCCCCGCCGCCAAACCAGGGCAGGATGTACTTGCCGATCAGTGGCTGCACCAGGAACAGCAGGAACGCGCCAAGAAAAATCGTCAGTGCGTAACGGATCATGCGCTCAACATCTTAGTTTCAATTCCGTTACATGCCCCAGCTCAACGCCCGATCATCGAGTCTGACGTGCCGCATCGGGTGCATCGGCTTCGCCCGGGCGCATCACTTCCCAGACACTGACGTGTTCATCCGTCCACAGTCGCACGTGAGGGAGCGACATCGGAAAGAAACCCGCCAAGCGAATCGGTGATTTCTTGAAAAGCGAATCATTACGACAGAGCAGCACCCACTGCGATTCGCGCACCAGCCGCGCATCGTCGGCATTGGAATTCACAAAGACCGTTTTCAATCCAACTTCTGCACCCACGCGATGCACCGCGGGCTGGAGATCGAGATACCGATTGGAAACATGCACCGCGAGCACCCCATTGGGCTTGAGGTGGCGCAGATAGGTTTGAAAGGCCTCAAGCGTGAGCAGATGCGTGGGGATCGCATCGCTGCTGAATGCATCGAGTACCAGCACATCGTAATTCTGTGCATCTTCGCGCTCCATCGAAAGTCGCGCATCGCCGGGCACGATCTCAATCGTTCCCGGCGAGTCATCAAGAAAAGTGAAATCGTCGTGTGCAAGTTCGATGACGCGCGGATTGATCTCGTAGAAGCGATACACATCGCCCGGATCCGCCCACGTCGCTAGCGTGCCCGTACCCAGCCCCACCACGCCCACGCGGCGGGGACCGTCGTGGGGCAGATAGCGCATCACCAATCCCACACCCGTGATCTGGCCGTAATACAGCAGCGGCCAGCGACGAAGTTCATCGTTCAGGAGCTGCGCCCCGTGCGTGATCAGGCCATGCTCAAGCGTACGCACCGTGCCCAACGGATCGCCGAGGTTGACCTCCGTGATCGCCAGCACGCCATAGAAATTCCGTGTCCGCAGCAAAACGTTCTGGTTGGCCCTGGTGATGGCCATGCGCATGGCAAACCCGGCTGCGGCAGTGAGCGCGAGCAGCCCCAACCACGCGACGCGCAGCTGCGGTTTTGACAGAAATGAAGCGCGATCGCGCCGCAATTGGATCAGCAGCAGCACGACAGTCGCGAACAACCCCAGATAGAATTCGAAATACCACGAGAAAATCAGCGGCGCGATCAGGGAGACAAACGCCCCGCCCAGCGCTCCGCCCCCAGCGATGGCCAGGTAAAAAAGGGTCAATCGATCGGCGCCCGGGCGCAATCGATACACCTCGCCATGACATGCCATGCAGCACATGAACAGCACGGCGATAGACCCGCCCAGCAGCGTGGGAATGGGCATGTGCGGCCATCTCATCATCCCTGCCACGATCGCCAGCGCCACGAACACGCCTGGGCCGAACACGCCGCGGTGATACAACCTCGGCCACTCAAATGCGATGATGAACGTCACCAAATACACCGCCAGGGGCAGCACCCATAGGAACGGGATAGGCGCAATATCCTCGGTGATGCGCGTGGTGACTGAAAGCAGCATGACCGATGCACATGCGGGAAAGGCGATCCACATCAGGCGGTCAACCACCGTTGGTGGCAGCGATCGAGAATCTGATCGTGCCTGATCGCGTCGTTGGGCGTTGGCGAGTGTGACGATTTTTGAATTGGATCGTCGCCACATCTGGATCGCGCACCAGCCGCAGAGGATTGCAAAGATCACAAAGCCTGTTGACCACATCAGCGCCTCAGCGTGCCGATTGAGTGATGGCTCGACTACAAACGGATATCCCGCCAAGGCCAGCAACGAGCCCACGTTGGAAAGCGCATACAGGCGATACGGTGAACGCTGCGGAAAAGCGCGGGCGAACCAAGACTGCAGCAGCGGACCCGTTGACGAAAGCATGCAATACGGCAACCCGAGCACCACAGTCAGCAACAGCAAGATCCGCAACGAGGGATTATCAGCAGGTGCGGGCTTCCACATCGCGCTGGGAATAATTGGCAGAAAGCCCAGCGAAGCTGCGAGAAGCGTCACGTGCACAATCATCTGCGTCCGGGTGGAAAGATAACGGTGCAGCATGTGAGCGTAGGTGTAACCTACCAGCAACATCACCTGGAAAAATAAAAGGCACACCGACCACACCCCCGCGCTGCCGCCGAACCATGGCAGGATGTACTTACCCATCATCGGCTGCACAAGGAAGAGCAAAAATGCGCTGAGAAAAATTGGCGCTGCGAAACGGATCATGATCGTGCCATCATCGTAATGTTCACGCTGCACCCTGACACGAGACTCGCAGACTGCACCGAATCACACCAACAACCCCACCGCGTGGCGATTCCACCGCCATCAACTCTCTTCCAGCGCGGCGTACTGCTCATCACCGTGCCAGGGCAGATCGACGCCTGCGATGTGCTTGACGATTCGCCGAACGTGCACGTGGCTGTTTTCGATGAACAGCCTGGCCCGTTTCTGACTGCCGCCCGCCGCAGTGCCTGCAACATATACCCCCGGCACATTAGTCTGCATGGTGTCCAGATCGAACTTGGGCGCACGTTCGTCGCCTTGCAGCTCAACACCGAGCTGTTCAAACAGCTGCGTGTCCTGCACATAGCCGGTGAGCAGGAGCACGAAATCCGCGTCGATGGAGATTGTGCGATTTGGATCGTCGCAGCCGATCATTTCGACAGTTCCAGGATGGATTTGGTGGACAAGCGTGCGCGGATAAAACTCGACGTGCTTCTTGCTGATAAGCCATTCCAGTTCGGGACGCAGCCAGTACTTAATGCGCTTGGGATCAAACGAGTCACCACGATAGCTCATGATCACCTTCGCGCCGATGCGGTACAGGCGCAGGGCAGCTTCCACAGCGGAATTCTTGCCGCCAACGATCAACACGCGCGAACCGAAGTACATATGCGAATCGTTCAAGTAATGACTTACCTGCGGCAGCGATTCACCCGGAACATTGAGCATGCGGGGCCGATGCATGTTGCCGATCGCAAGCACCACGTGCTTGGCCCGCCACTTTTGCAATGCTTGGTTATTCTCCGCCGCCGTTTGCGGCTTTGCATCGCCCATCGCATGCTCCACCACCTTCGCCGGTCCGCCCACCCCATTCATACTTGCGTGCGTGATCAATTCAAATTCACCATTGCGGCGAACAATTTGATCGACATGGGTATGCGCATGAACGCGCAAATCAAACTGCTGGGCAAAGCCGCGCAGGTAGGCGAGGTATTCCTCGCGCGACGTCTTGGCTTGATCGATCGAGGTCAGCGGCACATCGGCAAGTGCTAGGCGTTCGGGACTGGAAAAGAACCGCGTCTGCGGAGCCCACCACATCAGGGTCGAACCGATCGCGCCCGCCTCAAAGTGCACGTAATCAACGCCCGCGTGCTTCAAACCGGCTGCAAGCTCCAGCCCGATCGGCCCACCACCCACAATGGCGACATGGGTTTGACCTGGAGCATCGGGGCTGGAACTGGGCATGACAAACAATAGCGGCTCATCGAACCTGATCGCGATCGTCGATTAGTAGAATGGTTCAGCTCACCATTCTTGTTCCACTCTTCAGGAGCGTACCCATGATGCCTCAACTTGCTCACCTGTGGTTGCCGATTCTTTTGTCCGCCGGGACGGTATGGATCGCTAGCGCAATTGCGTGGATGGCTCTGCCGCATCACAAAAAAGATTTCAAAAGTCTTGCTGACGAACAGGGCTTCATGGGCGCGGTCCGCGCCATGGGGATCAAGCCCGGCCTGTATGGCTTCCCCGATTTTCAATCGTGCAACAAGAAGGACGATGCCACATTCATGGCCAAGATCAAGGAAGGGCCCGTGGGCTTGCTGCATGTCTGGCCGCCCAATGCCATGACCTCGATGGGTCCCAAGATGATCGCGATCTTCTGCGTGTACATCATCGTCAGCGGCCTTGTGGCCTACATCGGCGTTCACACACTTCTGCGCGGAACTGAATTCGCGCAGGTGTTCCGGGTGACCGGCACCGCAGCCATCCTGGGATACTGTTTCGCCGGTTTGCCAAACGCGATCTGCTTCAACGTGCCGATGCGCAACCTGGTGATGAACCTGATCGACGGCATCGCGTACGGGTTGATCACCGGAGCGATCTTTGCGGCAATGTGGCCCAAAGCATAAACGCTGCTGGCGAAGTCTTCGCTCACCTGTAGCCCTCGCCGGTTCGTTCAGTGACCCGGCGATGCTCCAGTGACCCGAGCTGGTTCGCAGCCGCTCTGCAGCATGGGGGGAAAGCACCCTGTTTTGCTGTGAATTGTCCGGCGATTCATGTTTTCTGATGACAACAACCGGTGGGACATGCGATCTTGACGGAGACGCGAGAGAGAGCGCCGTTGCGGCACTCTCTCTTTTTTGTTTTTGCATTGCACGCTGATTTCCCCAGGAGAAAAGACATGAAACACCGCATCGTCAGCATCGTCACGGCATTCAGTGCCTTGTGCATAACAGCTTTCGCAGGCGGTGCCATCGTCCAAGTCGACATGTACGGAACCGTCGTGTTCAACGGGACCTCTGGTTCTCCGCTTGGGGGCGTGACCGCCGGCCAGCTCGCCCACACCAGTTTCACCGTCGATTCCACACTGTTCACTGACAGCATTCCCGGCGTGGTGCGCGCGTACGATGTCATGGCCGGCTCGTTCTCACTGTCGTTCTCCGGCGGCGCAAGTGTGGGGCTGGCGGGACCTGCGCATTTCGGTGTTCGCAACAACGACCCGGGCGTTGATGGATTTTTTCTCTCCGACAATACCAGTTCGTTCGGAGGCGTCGCCCTGAGCCAATCCCCCTACCGCGAAGACTTCCACGCGACCTATGGCAGCAGTCTGCTGAGTTCAGTCGATATTCTTGGCGCGCTCGGCACGTATAACTTCACCGGTCTGACCGTCTTTGGCTACAACCTCTGGCAGACGTTTCCTGACAACGTCCGAATGGACATTGATTACGACCACATGACGATCTCGCAGGTTCCCACACCCGCAGGAATACTGGCATTTGCGCCACTCGCGCTGGGACTAGCCCGTCGTCGGCGGTGATGTGGCCGAAGATTCTGAGCTGATTTGTAGACTTAGGAAGCGAAGCCGCGGCACTAAAGGGCCGGTGGTGATTACATCGGCTTCTCCTCAACCGTCTGATCGAACACTTCGAGCAACTTGGTCTTGTCGAACACCATCTCTTGCCGTGTCAAACCGGTAAGTTCGTAGTACGGGGTCAGCTCAATGGCATCGCAGGGGCAGGCTTCTTCACACATGCCGCAGAAAATGCAGCGCAGCTCATCGATGTCGAACTGCTTGGGATACTTCTCGCGATCTGGCCAAGGCGATTCTTCGGCGACGATGTGAATGCAATTGGCTGGGCAAGCCGTGGCGCACATGAAACAGGCGACGCAGCGCACACGGCCGTCCTCATCGCGATTGAGTCGATGCACGCCGCGGAAGGTTTCGCGTTCCTGACCGCCTTCGGTCACCGGGCGATCATCGCGCTTTTCTTCGGGGTATTGCACCACCCAGATGTTTTTCTTGTTCTTGCCATCGCGGCCAAGGTTCTCAAACACGTGCCGCAGCGTCGTGCCCAAGCCTTTGAAGACCGCGGGGACGAACAGGCTTTCGCTGCGCGAGACCGGGCGCGGGGTGACATCAACAATCTCTCGATCGGAAATCGACATGCGGGGATGGTAGCGAACCCCCCGATTCACCGGAAGGTTGCACGAACAAGGTGCGTGATTAAAGAGGCCGTGTTTGACGAGCGACCTCATGCCCTGGGAGTTCACGAAAAGGCGAACGCCAGCATGAGAAAAACTCGGGTCGGCAGCGTTGGCGAACGAAGCGAAGCTATGAGTCGGAGCGGCTTCGCACAGTTTGGACGTTCAGGCAACGCTCAAAACCGGCTCGGCAAACCCGCACCAGAGATGGTTTCTCCTTTTGAAACTGCCAACTGAAGATCGGACCCGCCTTGCCTCTGAAAAACGTTACGGTTATACTTTGGGAAATATTTCACAAAGTTGAGTACGCCTGTTTCCGCCGATTTGACGGATCATCACGAACGCCTTGGATCATGCCCGACCCTCATCTGAGCAATTCATATATAAAGGCCGCACCATGGCGAACAAACCGGTTGAGAGTCGAGAAACCGAGGAAACTCGCGTCGGCTGGCGAATGGCTGGCATCGGCATGCAGGTCGCCAGCGAAGTGGCTGCAGGCGTGCTCCTGGGCTGGATCTTCGACAAGATCCGAGGTCACGGCAACATCGGTGTTCTGCTCGGTGCGATCGCTGGAATCGCTGTGGGCCTGTGGAGCCTCATTCGCAACTCGCTCAACCTCAATCGCGAGCTCGACCGCAACCACCCCACCGCCAACATCGGCAAGCCGCTGAAACCAGATGAACCGATCGATGACTGGTCCGATCGTGATGATGATGATGGCGATGGTGAAAATGGAAGATGATGACCCTTTCCCCAAAAGTGCGAAGGCTGATCAACTGTCCGCCTGACGATTCCTGCGATGAAACTTGCTGAAGTACAACCCACGCCCAGCCGCAGCACTTCCGGAAGCAGATCGCCACAAGATCTGCCCAGTGCAGCCGATCACGCTGTGACGTTGCCGGTGTCGCTGTTGCTGTGGAGCATGATCGGTTGCTGTCTGTTGGCAGCAGCCATGTGGGCGGCGGCCGTTGCACTTGGGCCGTGGCACCGGGCGGAGCTGACTTCGGGTCTCACCGGGATGAGCCTGACCCTCGTTATGTCGATGCTGGGATTGCTGGTGATGTCGCCCTGGAAACGCCGTCTGGCAGTTGACTGGATGACCATGTGGCTGGGGGCGACGGTGTTCCGCGTGCTGGGCACACCGGTTGCGGCCTTCTTGCTATACTCCGCCGCCTCGCCATGGCTGGCGATCAAGCCGTTTGGCCTCTCGGTGGCGGTGGCCTATCTGGCCACGCTGTTCGCCGAGTCGGCGGTGTTGGCGCTGCATTTTCGACGTTGTTTCCCGACTTGATTCAAGCCGGTTGCATGAAGAACCCCCATTTCCCCTTCTGATCGATGATGCCTCTTCTGACATTCCTTGCTGCCGAAGATCCCACCAGCCACGTGCGTGACATGCTGTTCACCGTGGGTGGCGTGCCGCTGACCCTGCACACCATCACGCTGGTGGTGGTGACGGCGATTTTCCTTGTCGCCATGATCTACGCCGCCGGGGCGATCAAGACCGGCCCACAAAGCATGGGCAACGATCGCTACATCACCCGTGGCCGGTTCCCGCAGATGATCGAAGCCATGACGGTGTACTTGCGTGATGAAATGCTCACACCGGTCATGGGCGAAAAGACCACGCGTCAGTACCTGCCCTACCTGATGACGCTGTTCTTTTTCATCCTCTTCATCAACGTGTTCGGGTTGATTCCGTTCTCCGATATCTTTCACTTGTTTGGATTTCATCAGCCGCTCTTCGGCGGCACCCCCACCGCAAGCATTACGGTGACATCTGCACTTGCGGTGATTTCATTCCTGGTCATTCAAACTCACGCGATTCGTGAACTGGGGATCAAGGGTTTTTTCCTGCACCTCACCGGTGGCCTGGTTCCGGGCCCGATCTATCTCGCACCGGTGGTCGCAATCGTGTTTGTGGTGGAATTCATGGGGCTTTTCATCAAGCCAGCCGCGCTGGCGATTCGTCTGTTCGCCAACATGGTTGCCGGCCACACGCTCATGGCGGTGCTGCTGGGATTTGGTGCGATGGTGCAAGAAAAAGGCGCCGGCATGCTTGGCGTGGGCACGGTTTCACTCGTGACCGGAGTTGCCGCGGTGGCCATCAGTTTCCTTGAGCTTTTCGTCGCCTTTCTTCAGGCGTTTATCTTCATGTTCCTGACCGCCGTGTTCATCTCGCTCATGTCGCATCACGATGAGCACGAGCATGAGCACAAAGAGCATCATGAACATGACGAAAGTCATGATCACGCTCGCGCACCGGCAGCACAGCCGGCGTGATATCTGAATAAACGAGCGGTCGCGTGGGATGCGGCCGCTTGCACTTTCCTCACCCGGAATGACGCGACCCACCGCGTCGCGATCTTCAAGATGGAGAAGTCACGTCCATGTCCAGCAAGTTGAGCAAGCTCCTCACCATTGTTCCCGCCATCCTGACCGTGCTGGCTTTTGCCAATAGCGCCATGGCCCAAACCACCCCTGTGCCCAAGGGCATCACCACGCTGGGCGGCGGCATGGCCGCGGGCCTGGCCGTGATCGGCGCCGGCATCGGCATCGGCCTGATCGGCTCGCGCTCCAACGAAGCTGTGGCTCGGCAGCCCGAAATGGCCGGCCGCATCTTCATCAATATGATCCTCACCGCCGCTCTGGTCGAAGGCGTTGCGCTCTTCGCCGTGGTCGTAGGCGGCTTCATTCTCTGATTTCTTCTCGACGATTGTCAGCCTGACTTGGTTGGCTGGCGTCGCTCTGATCAGGTGCTTTCATGATTCATCTGCTTCTTGCCTTTGAAGATCACGCAGCAGGCGCACTCGAACACGCGACTGAACACGCTGACGTGCTCGACCCGCACAACATCCTGCCCGGCATCACCGCGGTGGTGGTGTTTCTGATCGCGTTCGCGATTCTCACTGTCAAAGTGTGGCCCCAGATCACCCGGGGCCTGGATGAGCGCGAGAAGAAGATCCGCGATGAAATCGCCGCTGCCGAAGCCGCACGTGAGCAGGCCAAGGAGGCTTTGGCTGAATATCAGGCCAACCTCGCCAAGGCCCGCGATGAAGCGTCCGCAATGATCGCCAAGGCCAAGAACGACGCCAAGGCCGTGGCCGATGAATTGCGCTCGCGGAACCAGGCCGAACTCGTGGAAATGAAATCACGGGCCATGCGTGATATCGATACCGCCAAGCAGGCGGCCATCAGCTCGATCCACAACCAGGCCAGTTCGCTGGCAGTGCTGATTGCGGGCAAAATTCTGCAGCGCGAAATCAATGAAAGCGATCAGAAGACGCTCATGGATGAATCGATTCGCGAGCTGGCCAAGTCCGGCAGTTCGTAATTCCCCGATGGTGCGCCCAGCGCGTTATTGCAGACGCCGCAGAACAGTTTACCCGTTTCGACCACTCGACTCTTTCGACCTCTTCGTTTCATGCAAACCGACGCACTTGCCAACGTGTACGCCAAGAGCTTGTACGAGCTGGCCAACCAGGCTGGCGGTCAAGAGAAGATCACCGAAGTGCTCGGCGAGCTTGAGCAGTTGATCGAACTCTCGCGCAGCGATCGCCAGTTTCGCGAGTTTCTCGCTTCGCCGGTGATCGACCACGCCAAGCGTGCAGAGTCGCTGCGGGGTATCTTCAGCAATCGCATCACCGATCTCACCCTGCGATTCCTGCTGGTGCTGAACAACAAAGGCCGCTTGAATCACCTTGAACCGATCGCCGAAGCCTACGACCATCTGGTGCAACAAGCCTTCGGCCGAATCGAAGTGGATGTGTACACCGCGACCACCATCGAACGGCACCAGCTTGACCAATTGAGCGCCCGCATTCGCCAAGCCCTTGGTCGCGAGCCGGTGCTGCACCCCTACACTGATCCCACGATGCTGGGCGGTCTGAAACTTCGCATCGGCGATGAATTGATCGACGGATCAGTGGCCAGCAAGCTTCGCCGGATCAAGCGCGATCTGCTCACCGAGGGCGCTGCACGACTGCGCGAACAGCTCGGACGATTTATCGAAGAGCCATGACCAAGCGATGATCAAGCTATCCACGCCATGACTCCCACGCATCAACTACCACGCTGTTCAATCTGACAGCTTCACCAGTGCAATTAAGGACAGTCCAGTGAAGATCAAAACAGACGAGATCACTTCAGTCATCAAACAGGAAATCGAGCAGTTCTCCAGTGAGCTGGAGATTTCCGAGACCGGGCGCGTCGTGGAAGTGGGCGACGGCATTGCCCGCATCTATGGCCTCTCCAAGGCCATGGCGGGTGAGCTGCTTGAATTCGACACTGAACAAGGCGCGGTCATGGGCCAGGTCATGAACCTGGAGCTCGATACCGTCGGCGCGGTCGTGTACGGCAATTACCTGCAGATCAAGGAAGGCGATACCGTCAAATCCACCAGCCGCTTGCTGGAAGTGCCCGTGGGCGAAGCGCTGCTCGGCCGCGTGGTCGATCCGCTGGGCCGTCCTCTCGATGGCGGCCCGCCCATTCCCACCAGCCAGACCCAGAAGCTCGATATCGTGGCTCCTGGCATCGCCGCACGTCAGCCGGTGAAGGAACCATTGCAGTTCGGCGTGAAGGCTGTGGACTCAATGATCCCGGTCGGCCGCGGACAGCGCGAATTGGTCATTGGCGATCGCAAGACCGGCAAGACCGCCGTGTGCATCGATGCGATCATCAACCAGAAGCAGTACTGGGGCACGCCCGATGCGGTCGTGTGCATTTACGTCGCGGTGGGCCAGAAGGATTCCACCGTCGCTGGCGTGATCGAAGTCTTGAAGAACAACGGCGCGATGGATTACACGGTTGTGGTCGTGGCTGGTGCATCGTCGCCTGCTCCGCTGCAGTACATCGCGCCCTACGCCGGCTGCGCGATGGGTGAATACTTCATGTGGCAGGGCAAGAATGGAAAGACGCCCAAGCACGTCTTGTGCGTGTATGACGATCTTTCCAAGCAGGCCACGGCATATCGCCAGCTTTCGCTGCTGCTGCGCCGTCCGCCCGGCCGAGAAGCCTACCCCGGCGACGTGTTCTACCTGCACAGCCGTCTGCTCGAACGTGCCACCAAGCTTTCTGATGAAAACGGTGGCGGATCGCTAACCGCTCTGCCCATCATCGAAACCCAGGAAGGCGACGTCTCGGCATACATCCCCACCAACGTCATCTCCATCACCGACGGCCAGATCTACCTGCAGCCCGAACTTTTCGCATCAGGCGTACGGCCGGCCATCAACGTGGGTATCTCGGTCAGCCGCGTGGGTGGCAACGCCCAGATCAAGGCGATGAAGGAAGTCGCCGGTTCTTTGCGGCTTGATCTTGCAGCGTTCCGCGAACTCGAAGCCTTTGCACAGCTGGGCACCGAGCTCGATGCTGCCAGTCAGAAGCAGCTTGATCGCGGAGCCCGAATGGTGGAACTGCTCAAGCAGGGTCAATATCAGCCCTATGATGCGATCGATCAATGCCTTTCAATCTTTGCGGCGTCCAAGGGGTTCCTGGATGACCAGCCGCTGGACAAGGTGCATGCGTTCGAAGGCGCCTTGCTCGAATATTTCCGCGGCCCCAAGCGCGACCTGCGGCAGAAACTGGTTGAGAAGAAATCATTCAAGGGGATGGAAGACAATTTCATTGCCGCCGTCCGCGAGTTCAAGTCGACTTGGAAAGCCTGATCGTTCTGAAGAACTTTATTGAATCTGCAAAGCCCAGGAATTCAATTCCTGGGCTTTTCTTTGGTGTGCGGCCCGCGGAGCAGCCCCGCGCGAATCGCCTACACTGATCGGCATGAGCGATGCGTCACAACACTTGGCCACAGCGCTCGAAGCGGTGCGCCAGGGCGCCGCGATTGCCCGCTTCGTGCAGAGTGAACTCGATCGCGTTCGCCAGATCACCAAGGATGACAAGAGCCCGGTGACCGTCGCCGATTTCGCGGTGCAGGCTGTGGTGGCCCTGATCCTCAACGAGCGTTTGGGATTGTCGCTGATCGCAGGCGAGGAGCACACCGCCGCGCTGCGCACATCCTCGCAATCCCACGTGCTTGAGGCTGTGGTGGACGCCGTGCGAAGATTTCGGCCGGGCATTTCTGAATCGGATGCGCTGCATGCGATCGATGCGTGCAATCACGATGCCACCGCCCGTGCCTACTGGACGCTCGATCCGGTTGATGGAACCAAGGGATTTCTTCGCGGCCAGCAGTACGCGATCGCGCTGGCTTACATCGAGCATGGCGAAGTTACGCTTGGCGTGATGGGATGCCCGAATCTGCCGATTGATCATTCAGCTTCTCTCGAAGAGGCCGATGCGCACGGCTGCATGTACGCGGCCCAGCGCGGGCACGGTGCGCAGGAACTTTCGTTTGCCGGCGGCCGAGAAAGCCGGTCAAGCCGAATTCATTCGATCCCATTCAGCACCCCGCGCGCGATCCGGGTGTGCGAATCAGTTGAGTCATCGCACTCCAAGCAGGATGACACCGCCCGCATCCTGAGCGAGCTGGGTCAAGCGACCCCGCCTGCACGACTGGACAGTCAGTGCAAGTACGCCGTTGTGGCCCGCGGTCAGGCCGATGCGTACATGCGGCTGCCGACCGGCAAGGTATATGTCGAGAAGATCTGGGATCACGCTGCGGGGATGCTTATCGCGCAGGAGGCCGGCGCAATCGTTTCGGATATCCACGGCATGCCGCTGGATTTCAGCCACGGACGCCGCCTGGAAAAGAATCGTGGCATCATCTGTGCGGCACACGGACTTCACGATCGCATCATCGGAATCATCAACCGGCTGCAAATCGGAGCGGCAGTGTGATGACGGCAAAGGGCGTGTGAACATCCATGCGTCGCACGGTGCTCACCATCCTGGCAATCTGCGGCGCGACGATTCGCTCCGGATGCCTGCTTGTCATCATCGCGTGGCTGATTGGTCGAGTGCTCACCGATCGGTACGCGTGGAGCCAATGGTTGTTCTGGATTCCGACCCCCGTGCTGCTGCCAGTCATCGTGCTGGCGCTGGGGGCCTTCTGTGTGCCAGGGCGCAAGGCTGGCCAGGTGCGCAACCGCGTGATTCGATGGGCTGCATGTGCCGTTGCGCTGTTGGCGTATTTTGCGATGGCTGAGCATCGCCTATTGCACCGCGCACCGCAGATCGTCATCGATCGCGATTCAACCGGCCAACTGCGAATCGTGCACTGGAACGCGCAGGATCCCGAAGAGACTCCCGAAGATGTTCTGAACGTATTGCGCCGCCTCGATGGCGATGTGATGGTGCTCACCGACATCAACTGGATGTCGTGGGTGATGCTGCAGAAAGATCCATTGGAAACGGGCATCACGCCGCGAGCCTTTGGTTCACTCACGGTGGTCAGTCGATTCCCGATCACTTCAATGCGGCCGCTGGTGGCAGTCGATTTGATCTATGTCATTGCTGTCGAGATCGACACGACGCCTCTTTTCGGGCGACCGATCACGATCTATGCGGTGGACATGCCCTCCAAGCCGCGCATTGCCCGTTCAGCGCTCATGCAGCGAAGCCGCGACTTGATGGAGCATGGCAGCGGGCACGAAGTTTCGCTTCCGGTGCCCGATCTGGCCCTGGGTGATTTCAACACGCCGCGCGGAAGTCACTCGCTGTCGCTGCTGTTTCCAACGTTGTACGAAGCATTCGATGCAGGCGGTCACGGCTACGGCGCAACCTTTCGCCGCGATTGCCCGCTCTATCACATCGACCAGATCCTTGTGAATCCCGACATTCGCACTTTGCGCTATGACATTGTCGACCCGGGATTTGGTCGTCATCGCGCGCAAATCGTGTGGATCGCGCCAGGGAACAACCTTCAGTAATCAGCGGACGACCTCGATCGTGCGCATCTGTTCAGAATTCAGAATGCGCCGCAAGGAACAGATTGGTCCGGCATTGATTTCATCTCGCTCAAAGAGCATTTGCTCAATGTGAGCCCACAGTTTCGCGCAGCGCTCATCGCTTGCCGGGGTCAGATCATCCGCCAACGAATACTCCTGGATCAGGGTTTCGATCTGCTTTGCGAGTTCAGCCGAAGCATGGCGGTATTCGTCTGCCCCTGCTTCGATCCGAGTTTTTTGTGAATCGGACAGATCGGAAAGGCCTGCAACGGAGCGAAATGTGTTCTCGGCAGCGTCACAGCCGAGGTAGGCAAGGGGAAACGCCTTGCGACCCACGGCTTGATGCCACAAACTCGCGGTGTGATCGTCGAGCAAGGCTTCGGCTGCTGTGGCGACACCATTCAACTTTGACATGAGTTCCCGTCGAAGTCGAAATGCCTCGGTGCTTGACGCCTCATGAGCCGCGCTGGTGGCAATCCAGGCATTGCGATCGCGCTGGACCTGTGGAACTCGCATTACCAATTCGAAGTTGGCCTTGTCCAGGCAGGCGGTTGCCACGGCCATTCGTAATTCGTGCACACATTCGCGCAATTTCTCTGCCTGGTCACGCAAATGTTCGAGACCGGGAAGCTTGCGATCGAGCGGACTCTCCACATTCAGAAGGGTCTCGGCCAGATTGACCCGCTCAATCTGGGATGTCAGGGACTTGCGCGGAAGTGTCCGTGTAAGGTTCAGCGCCAAAGGAAAATTGCGGGGCGCGTCGGCAATGTCTGCAAACTCCACCTGCAGCTGCATGATCCATGCAAAGGATCCTGCCTGATTCGCCACGCCGGGCAATCCGTTGATGAACGCATCCAACGCATTTTTCAACTGCAGAAATGACGTATTGAGCGATGAAAAAGAGGCAAGGATTGCGTCGCGCGCCTCGAGAACGTAGTACTTATCCAAGGATTCGTTCAGGCTACGCTCCTGCGGTTCGACGATTTGCTTCCACTTGTGGTCGAATTCGCGATAGACCTGTTCCAATGCCTCGATGTTCTGGTTGGGCCACTGCAGAGTCATTGCAGTCTTTTTGAGCATGTTCCAATCAAGGCCCGTGGGGAGAATCTCCCATGCGTGATACACATTCCCCAAGGCTCCGAAGTTGGAGGCGTCGGCCTGGCGGGCCTCTGCATCCTGAGCGGTGCGTTTCAGAGCTTGCTTGTCCTTCCATTGCTTCTTGAGAGTGTCGGCAAATTCCTGGCCGAATTTCAATCGCAGCTGTTCAAGCGATTCGGTTGCGATGGTGAAGACGGCGTTCATCTGCGCGTTTTGCTCTTGGGAAGCTCGCTGCATCTCGGCTTGCATGGTCTGGTCGATAAGGTTGTTCGGGCCCATCCGGATTCCCTGGACCAAGCCAAAACGTTTCTGTGCTTCCCAGAGGGTCAGGAGCGCTGCAGAGGACTTGCGTTCGCACTCGGCTTGAATGGACTGAATCTCTGATCGCTGTGCATCGGTCAGGTTGGGTTGCGCCAAAGCCAGCGTCACGTACCGCTGGGTTGAATCTCGCCAGCCTTGCAGCCCCGATTTCGAGTCGTTCAACACCCGAGACACAAAGTCCTTGCCCTGCGCCTCGGGAAGCGCGGCCCGGATTTTCTTTATGTATTCCAATTCAACCGTGATCACTGCCTGCGCTGACTTTGAAGCGGGTGAAAGGGCGCTCATCATCATGACGACACTTGGCTGACTTTCGTTCGCGGCAGCAGTTCGCCAGTCCAGCCTGATCTGACACGCGGCACTGAACAAATCGTTGATTGCATGAGTAAGTTGTGATTCGAACTGGTCGACCAGTGGCTGCACAGCGATACGAGCTTCCGGATCGAGTTTTAGTTCATCAACGATGTCACGCAGTTCCGTTGGCAGAAAGCCTCGTTCAAACCATTGCGCTACGAAGCCATCCGAGAGACAACGATTGCGTTCGCGCAGCTGCATGAGCGGTGGCAAAAGCGACTTCTGTGCCTCGGTCAATGATGTCGAAATCTGGTTGAACAGGTCGCTATCAAGCCCAGCCAGATCGGACATAAATGATCGTCGCAAGGCGATTGACCGTTTCAGATCGCCCACATCGGGCAGTTCGTCGGGAATCCGCAGAACAAGGGGATCCAGTTTGAACAGGTCATCAATGGCCCTGCTGCGCAACTCAAGCGCCTTTTGCACGTACGCCTGATGCCACGATTCTGCTGCGATGAGTTGATCATGCGATAGTTCCAAGCGCCTGGCCATCGCGAGCACATCATCATGCTTCATGGGAAACGGCAGCGTTGTCCACAGGCTGCGCACGTCTTCCGCAGCCACGGTGCACGGCAACAGCATCAGCGCGAGCAGCAGCAAGACACTCGCAAGCTTGCATGACCATGTCGTTCGAGCATTCGCGATGATCATCGTGTTCCCCTTTATTCGTGCGCCTGGCTTCGACGCGATTCAAACATCCATTGTCGCCTGACCCCTTCAGCAAATGGAGTGGTGGGCCGGTATGAAAGTTCGATGCCGCTGCGTGAGACATCGGCCCAGGTTCGTCCGACATCGCCGGGCTGCATGGGGAGTTGTTTGATGCGAGCGGGTTTGCCGACGATTTGCGCGATAGTTTCGATCATCTCGCGCAGCGTGATCGGATGCGATCCGCCGAGGTTGTAGATGCGGAAAAACCCGCCACTGGCAAGCTCACCGGGCTGAATTGACCCACTTCGCTGATGTGCCATGACAGCATCTCCCGCTGCGAGAACGCCTGCGATGATGTCATCGATGTAGGTGTAATCACGCGAGGTGCTGCCATCGCCGAACATCGGAATCTCCTGGTCTGCAGCGATTTTGTGCATGAAACTGCTGATGGCGAGATCTGGTCGTTGGGCTGGGCCGAAGACGGTAAAGAATCGCAAAGCCGCGATCCGCATCGCAAAGAGATGCGCATAGGTGTGGCAGATCAACTCCCCGGCACGCTTGGTGGCGGCGTAGGGGCTGATGGGCGCGTCCACCGCATCGTCTTCCGCAAATGGCACTTTGGCGTTGTTGCCATACACGCTGGAACTGGAGGCGAACACCAAGCTGCGACACTCGACAGCCCGCGCGGCCTCGAGCACATGGGTCAACCCATCGAGATTGACCCTTACGTATCGAGCCGGTTCGGCGATGCTGGGCCGCACGCCCGCCAGCGCGGCAATGTGATACACACAGGCTGGGCGATATCGCTCAAAGATCTGCTTCATCGCAGCGGCGTCGCAAATATCAGATTCGATCAGCTCGAAATCCTGATCACCGGCTTCAGCAGATTTGATGCGCTCGATGTTGGCCTGCTTTCGCGGGCGCGGATAGAACGGATCGAAGTTGTCGATGCCGATCACGCGCTGGCCGCGCGAAAGCAGTGCGATGCTCAGGTGCGATCCGATGAATCCCGCTGCGCCGGTCACCACGATCGTGTGTGCCATGCTGATGGTCTAACAGCAAACGCTCATCGCGCCAATGCGGCGGGAGTTTTCAGGATGTCACTGATCAATCAGAAGAATGATTGAGAACCGCTCAGTTGGCCTCGACGATGGTGGACCAAAGCGTTTCGTAGTGAGGCGGGGTTGGCTGGTTCTCGCCCGGGAGGAAATCGAGCAGGTGCTGCACGTTGTCGCGCCAGCGCACCGAACCGTCGCCATGCAGCATGTTCATGCCATCTTCGTGGTTGAAGTCCGGCATGGAGCGCAGGCCATCGGTGACCAGGACGAGCGAATACCCCTGCGTGAGCGACCGGCGAAGATGCTGCCCCGACCATTCAATGTCGCCGCAGTAGTGATAGTTGGTGTAGATGGCCGTGGCGCTTTGCGGACCGTTCCACAGATCGGAGTAACGCTCATACGGATTACTACCATGATGGCTGGGGCAATAGAAAATATCGGGCACCGGGCAGTAGTGCTCGTAGAAGAGCAGCCCCAGACCATCCCAGCCTTCATTGCTCGAAGAGTTCGACCAGGTCGTCGCGCGCCGCGAAGCCATGAGCTCGCGTGGCGATGGACCTTCGGCCAGCGCGATGCTGTGGGGCAGGCGATCCTTTTTATCACCGGCGAAGAGAAAGATCGATTGTCCCAGTTCGCGTTCGTTGGAAGCGCACACCACGCGACGCGCGTTTTCACGCACTTGGCTCATCGCCGGCATGAGCAGTCCCATAAGAGCGGCTGCCACGGCGATCACGACCACCAGCTCGACCATGCTGAAACCGGCCCGCCGAATCGGCGCGCACAGTGTGCGTTGCGCAGCGAAGATTGGATCGCGCTGTTTCACCATCATCTCAGGGAATGGAGCCAGCCTGTTTCTCACGCGGGAACACCCGCCCCTTCATGGAGTGCATCGAGCGAACTCGACTTCATGGCACTCGTACCCTACTAATGCCGTGACCTGCAACCGTACTCTGCGTAGTTTACACCCGGTTGCAGGGAAAATGTCAAAGAAAAATGCCTTATTTGGCCAGATTGGAGGGTAAGCTGGGCAGTAACGGCCTTCAACAGGAGCCTCCGATGGGTCATGGTCGGGTCAAAACGCCGGATTTCGGCAACCGTCAGCTGGCAGAATACGAATATGCCCTGAGCGGGAAAGGACAGCTATGAGCCAGCAGGACTGGGTGCTCATGCATCGCGTAGCTGCTGGCGACGACCAAGCGGTGGCCGAACTGTACGATCGGTTCGGCTCGCTGGTGTACAAGGTAGCCCGTCAATTCCTGCCCAGCCAGGCCGAGGCTGAAGATGCTGTTCAGGAGATCTTCGTGCGGCTCTGGCAGACGGCGGATCGCTACGATCCTCGTCGAGCAAAACTGGTGACATGGGTGATGTTGATCGCCCGTCGTCACCTGATTGATCGCATACGTCGAAGTGCGGTGCGTCCGGCGACCTCCGCATTCGAAGCTGAATCAACAAGTGCCGATAAGGGCGCCGGCCCGGAGCGGAGGGCGCAACAGGACGAGCAAAGCCTGAAATTGCGACGACGAATTGCCGAACTTCCTGAGCTTCAGCGCATCGTAATTGAGCGGGCCTACCTTCAGGGCTACACGCTTCGCGAAGTGAGTGAACAGCTCAACGCCCCGCTGGGCACCGTGAAGTCGGCACTCAGTCGAGGCCTGGAACGCTTGCGAGAGAAAGCCAAGGCCGATTGGGCCATGTGAACGTAAGGATCGTGTCAGGAATGAATCAAGTCCGCGTCAGAGTGTGAACGATTGGGCGATTGCGTCAGTGACCCTCAAAGAATCTGAACCAGGCGCCAATCTGGGTAAAGTAAGTGAACATTAAGTTTGAAAAACCATCAATGCATGCAACCGGGCAGGATGCCCGATATTCAAGTGGAACAGATCCTATGACTTCTCCGAATCCAATGACCAGAGAAGAGTTACTCGAGACCGCGGCACTCGACGCGTATGCACTGCTCGACGATTACGAAGCAGCCCTGTTTACGCGATCCTTCCACCACGCCACTCCCGCGGTCCAGAATGAGATCATTCGTATGCAGGCTGATTACGTCAGTGATGAAACGTTGCTTCCGGCTGAGACACCCAATCCGGCATTGCGCGACAAAGTGCTCGATGCGGTGGCCATGGCCATCGAAACCGAAACCTCGCAGCTCGAACCGCTGGCCACCATTGGCGGACGCGTACGCCGGGCTGATGGCGATGTGGTCGGCACGATTCGACCTGCAACCAGCGGTCAATTCTGGCGGGCCGCGTCATTCATCCTCTGTGCCGCCGTCATTGTCGTTTCCTACGTGTGCGTGAACGCCTATCGCAGCAACCACGAACTCACCATGGCGTTTCTGAACAACACGGTGGGCCAGGAACTCGACAACCTCATTGGACCTCCCATCAAAGATCTGATGCTTGATCCCAATTCCAAGCGGATCGTGCTCACTTCGAAGAATTCCGCCATCTCGGGCAAGGCGGCTTTGTACTACCGCGAAAATTCGGGCGATGCGATCCTGGTGATCGATGGCCTGACCACCGCCAGCCCTGAGTACACCTTCAAGATCACCGATGCCTCGGGTGCCGTGCAGCACAATCAGGCGTTCACCAGTGCGGGCCATCTCACGGGCCTCAAGGTCACGCTCACGGGCATCACGGCCAGCCTGGCCAATGCCACGCTGCAGATTACCGATCGAACCGGTGCGGTCATCCTCGCCAGCGTCTGAAAATCGCACGTCCATTCAAATTTCATCAGAACCACATTGGGCTCGTCAGCCTTCATCGGCCCGACGAGCCCATTCTTCTTCCAGCGGCTGCACTTCCATTTCGAGGTGAGCTCGCTCGACCTGAAGATCCTTGCACTTGCGACCGTCGTTGTAGACCTCGGGATCGAGCATCTGGGCATCAATGGCCTTGATGCCTGCCTGGAGCTCTTCGATCTTGGCTTCGAGTTTGGTCATGGAGAGTGCGGCCAATCCTGACTTGGGGCCGACAGATTTGCTTGGCTTGCCAGTCTTCGGCTTGGAGTGCTTGTGCTCGTGCGTGACCCGCGACGACGCTTCGCTCGGTCCCGGTTTGGGCTTGCTGGAAATTGCCGCTTTGGATGCTGCGGGTTTTGGTGCCGCCGCTTCGCGTCGTTTGCGTTCATATTCGGAATAGGTGCCCGGGAAGGCCCGCACGATTCCGCTGCCCGGCGATTCGAAGACCAGCAGCCTGTCGCAGGTGTCCTGCAGGAGTTGTCGGTCGTGGCTGATCAGGAGCATTGTGCCGTCATATCCGCCTGCAGATGAAATCGATTGTTCCAACCGCTCGGCCGACGGAATATCCAGATGGTTGGTTGGTTCGTCGAGCACCAGCAGGTTATGTGCCCCAGCCACCAATCCCGCCAGAACGGCCCGGCTGCGTTCACCACCCGAAAGCAGCCCAAGCGTTTTTTCCTGATCGCCTCCGCTGAAAAGAAACGCCCCAGCCAGATCGCGTGCCTGCTGTTCAGAAGCCTTGGTCTGACCATCCAGGCCGACGATCACCGATTGCAGGTACTCCCACACGGTGAGCGACATATCAAGGTGATCATGAAGCTGCCGGTAATACCCGACACTCAAACGGCTGCCCTGCTTCACCGTGCCTGAATCAACCGGAATGCCCCCCAGCAACGCTTTCACCAGGGTTGTCTTGCCGGTTCCGTTGGGGCCGATGATGCCAATGCGTTCGCCCCGCATGATGGTGAGATCGAGATCCTTGAACAGCACCTTCTCGCCATAAGCCTTGCTGATTCCTTCAGCCACGATCACCTGCTCGCCCGATCGCGATGCGGGTGGAAGCTGCAGGTTCATGACGTCCAGCTCGATGGGGCGATCGACCAGTTCATCTCGCTTAAATCGTTCCAGCCGTGCGAGTCGTCCCTGGGCCTGTCGGGCTCGCTGGCCGGCACGGTAACGATCGATGAAACCCTGCTCCTGCTTGATGCGATCCATCTGCTTGTCGTAGACGCGGGCTTCGGTGAGCTGGCGTTCCTTACGCAGCTCGATGTACTTGTGGTAATTGCCTGGATACTCGCGAATCAAGCCACGCTCCAGTTCCACGATCCGGCTGACCACTCGATCCAGCAGCCAGCGATCGTGGCTCACCACCAGGACGGCACCGGGATATTCATCGGCGAGGAATTCCTCCAGCCACTGGCGGCCGGCGATATCCAGATGGTTGGTGGGTTCATCAAGCAGCAGCAGATCGGGTTGTTCCAGCAGCAGCCGGGCCAGGCCCAGACGACCTTTCTGTCCGCCCGAAAGTGCTGCGACTTTGATCGAGAACTGGTCATCAGAAAAACCAAGGCCATGGAGCATGGCGTCAATTTTGTGATCGATGGCATACCCCCCCGCCGCTTCAATCTGCGTATCCAGGCGTGCCTGCTGCTTGAGCAACCGATCAAGTTCATCGCCCTGAGCGTGGGCCATCTGTTCATACAGGGCGTGAGCCTGAAGATGCAGTTGATGAAGCGTATCAAACGCACCCTCAGCTGCATCGCGGACCGTATCGTTGGGATCGAGCGAAGGATCCTGGCTGAGATAGCCTACCCGTGCCCCGCGTGCGAACATCACATTCCCGGAATCGGCCTTCATATGGCCCAGCATGATCCTCATCAGCGTGGTCTTGCCCGAGCCGTTGCGGCCGACAAAGCCGACTTTTTCGCCCTGTTCAATGGACATCGTCGCACCGTCCAAGACCAGGTGCGAGCCGTAGGAGTGTCGGACATTGGCCAGGGTGAGCAGGGACATGAGCGGGAAGTTTAGCGGTCTGTTCCGCCAGGGGTTGGCCAACCACATTCCGAGCAGCAATTCGCGTCAAGGGGCAGCCCACGCAAGTCGTAGCCGCAGTGCAAACACAGCCCGCCTCTGAATCGGATCGTGCGTCGAACAACAAACGGCAAAACCAGCACCACAGTCCACACCAACGAATAAAGCCCAACATCGATCAACACACCTGACGCAATCGGAATGAACGGAATGCTCGAAATCGACTTTTCCGGGCGGGCAAGCCTCGTCGTCGAGTTTTCGATCGATAAATCAACGGTCTTCAAACAAACCCGCGGCCAACCCGCGGCGACTTCGCAGATGGTCCGCTGCGCGGCCGGTTCACCAAAGGCAATGGCTTGATGAATGCGGCTCCACCCAGGCGGGGTGGGTTGCTTCTGGATCGTGAAATCACCATTGAATTTCATCGAGCTGGAATTGATCGCCACATGCGAATGTGTTCGCTGCACCATGACAACTCCGGGTTGCTCGATCACCCAGAACGACCAGCTGTCGCCATTGTTCAAGCGGGCTGACACTGCGATTTCGCCCGTGGTCGGATCGATCCACCACCAGCACCCCAAACCAACTCCCAGAGCGGTGAGGGCTCCCAGGATGATGCATGCAACGATGCGGCGGACCATGCAGGACGATAGGCGGCCATGCCCGTTCGCTTGCGGTCATTTCTTCAGCGGCTGCCACGTCCACTCTTCGGCGTGATCTTTTCCGTCCTGCGTGCCTTCGATGCGGGCATGCAGGTTTTCGCCCTCGCGCCAGTACATGATGCGTTGCGGAAAGTCATGCTCGGGATTGCTGAAGGTCACCCGAGGAGGCTCGCTCACCATCATCGAAACCGTGAACGGCGTGGCTGGCGATCGGCCCTTGGGGCTGGCGAGATACACCAGACCTTGGGGCGAGTCTTCAATGCGCAGGAATTCAAAGAACGTGGTGCGCTCTTTGCCCTGTGCTTCCGCAGCGGCTGGCGATTTGGTGATTTCGCGGTTGATGCCGATCATCGAACCGGCCCGGGGCTTGGTCCAGTGTTCTTCGGACACGCCCGTGCTACTTTCGCTGATCCACGATCCGCTGATCCACGCAAGGTCATCGACACGTGGCTCGTGTTCCTTGGGTGGTGCAGTCTCAAGCGTGCTGCATCCCGAAACCAATCCGAGAACCAGCGCGAACCCTGCAAAATGCCTCGACTGCATGTGAATCTCCTGTTTGGGCGTTGAAGTTTATCGAAGCGCGAATCACAATTGGACCTGTGGCTGAATCATGCGACAACTCGCCTCTAGCTACAAGGATGCCGTGGTTGTGGGCCACAGTCCTGATCGCCACCACATTTCTCGCTTATTGGCCCGCGCTGGATGCCGGTTACATCTGGGATGACGACGCGTATGTGACTGAAAACCTGGCATTGCGCAGCTGGGAGGGATTGCGCGCGATCTGGTTTCAACTGGGCGCCACGCCCCAGTATTACCCACTGGTGTTTACTTCGTTCTGGATTGAACACCATTTCTGGGGCAACCAGCCGCTGGGATATCACGCGGTGAACATCGCGCTGCACGCGCTGGGAAGCGTGCTGTTGATGATGGTGATTTTTCGGCTGGGACTCAATCGCTGGATCGCGCTGCTTGTTGCAGCCATCTTTGCGCTGCATCCAATTCATGTCGAGTCGGTCGCCTGGGTCAGCGAACGTAAGAATGTGCTTTCAACTGTGTTCTATTTCGCAGCGATTCTCGCCTACGACCGCTTCGATCCGGTTGAGTCTGAATCTGTTTCACCGCATCGCAACTGGTCTTTGTACATTGCGGCGCTGCTGCTTTTTGTCTGCGCATTGGCGAGCAAAACCGTTACGTGCACACTTCCGGCGGCAATTCTGCTTGTGACCTGGTGGAAGCGCGGCCGAATTTCCCCGCGCGACATCCTCCACACCGCACCCTTTTTTGCGATTGGAATCTGCGCCGGACTTCTCACCGCCAACATGGAGCGTCACTTCGTGGGCGCATCAGGAGCGGAGTGGAATTATTCGATCCCGGAACGCATCCTTATCGCCGGCCGGGCGCTGTGGTTCTACCTCGCCAAGTTCTTCTGGCCTATGAACCTGGCCTTCATCTACGAACGCTGGACCATTCGCACCACATCCCTCTGGCCATGGCTGTTTCCGATCAGCGCGGCCATGGTCATCATCACCCTGTGGCTTGCACGCGCTCGGATTGGCCGCGGGCCGGTCACCGCCGCCCTGTACTTTGCGGGCACGCTCTTTCCCGCGCTGGGTTTTCTGAATGTCTACCCGTTCCGATTTTCATTCGTGGCTGACCATTTCCAGCATCTTGCAAGCCTTGGCCCGACAATCGCTATCGCAGCGATCATCATCCCACTCGCACGCACGCTCTCCCGAAATTTCGTCATTACCATTTCCATCCTTACCATCACCACCCTTGCGGTGCTCACCTTTGGGCAGTGCCGCATCTATCACGATGCCGAAACGCTCTGGCGTGACACCATCAGCAAGAATAATTCCGCCTTCATCGCCCACCACCACCTCGGCGTCATTCTCGAATCGCGCGATCAACCCTACGCAGCGCTCGAGCAGTACCAGCAGGCCTACCACTTCGAGCCCCGCAACTTCGAATCGCTCAACAACGCAGGCATACTTCTCGAACGCATGGGCCAACCGCGCGATGCCCTGACTTGTTTCCAGCGAGCCATCGCCATTGCACCCCCCCGCGCCCCAGGCAGTGCCGAACTCCACGTCAACCTGGCCCGCACCCTTCTCTCCCTGGGCGATCGCACCGCAGCCATCCAGGAACTCCGCACCGCTGTGGCACTCAGTCCGGGCGATCAACGCATCATCACTGCCCTTGCCCGACTCGAAGCCGCCACCCAACCCGCCGCATCCCCAACACCTCCTCGTGAGCCTGACGACAGCGCCCCCGCTAGCCGCCCCAATGCTCGCTGAACGCATATCCTCTGCACCCATGCCCGCCCAGGAATTTCCAAGCACTGGCCCTCGTTCTGCAACGCCTGACGGCTACGACACCCCACGTCCATCACCCATGCAGAGCCACCAAGAACCGGGCGTCCCCGCGTGGCCCTGGATGCTGGCCCTGGTCAGCTTAGTGGTAATCACGTTTGTGGCCTACCTGCCGGTGTGCCGATCCTATCGTCACGACCCCGCCGCCAGCGAGCCATCCACCATCGCGCATGGCTTCATCTGGGATGACGATTCCTACCTGACCAACAACCCCGCGCTGCAAACTCCCGGTTGGCGTGGCCTGGGTGAGATCTGGTTCAAACTCAAAACCACGCCCCAGTACTACCCCCTGGTGTTCACGACATTCTGGATCGAGAGCCGCCTGTGGGATCTTGATCCGCAAGGCTATCACATCGTCAACGTGGCATTGCACAGCCTGGGCTGTGTGATCTTGTGCCTAGCGCTGTTGCGATTGGGTTTTGGCCCCACCGTGTCCTGGCTGATCGCAGCGATGTTCGCCCTGCATCCGGTTCACGTTGAGTCAGTTTGCTGGATCAGCGAACGCAAGAACGTGCTCTCGGCCTTGTTCTACTTCGCAGCGCTGCTGGCATATCTGCATTTTGATCCGGTTCTAGCAGCCTCAACTTCGTCGCGTCGCAACTGGTTGATGTACGGCTTTTCGCTCGTGTTGTTCCTGGCCGCCTTGACCAGCAAGACCGTGACATGCTCGCTCCCGGCTGCGATTCTGCTGATCATCTGGTGGAAGCGCGGCAGTGTCACGTTGCGTGATGTGCTGCCGACCATACCGATGTTCGTGCTGGGCCTGTTTTTTGCGACGATCACATCGTGGATGGAAAAGCACCATGTCGGTGCGGAAGGGTCGGCTTGGAATTACTCGCTGATCGAGCGATTTCTGATTGCCGGCCGCGTGGTGTGGTTTTACGCAGGCAAGATCATCTGGCCGACAAACTTGGCCTTTATCTATCCGCGCTGGACGATTAATGCTCATCAATGGTGGCAATGGCTGTACCCGCTGGCCGCGATCGCGCTGGTTGCCGGCTCGTGGATTATGCGAGGCAGGATTGGGATTGGCCCGCTTGTCGCCATCCTGTTCTTTGGCGGCACGCTGCTGCCAGCCCTGGGGTTTTTCAACGTTTATCCCTTTCGCTATTCGTTTGTGGCGGATCACTTCCAGCATCTGGCGAGCCTCGGCCTGATCGTGCTGATCATTGCGGGAGGGGCCCGCGTGGCGGCACGGCTTTCGCCGGGAATCGAAGTCTTTGCCCTGGGGTTGACCAGCACGTTACTGCTGGTGTGTGGCGTTCTCACGTTCAATCAGTCGGCGGTGTACCGCAACGTGCAGACGCTCTGGGAAGACACGCTCGCGAAGAATCCCAATTCGTACATGCCGCATTACAACCTCGCAAAAATTTATTCACTGCAAGGCGAGTCCGACAAGGCGATCGAGCATTTCAAGCTCGCGCTCAACGATAAACCCGATCTGGTTGAGGCCATGAATAATCTGGGCCTGGAGTACGCCAAGACCGGCCACATCGATCTTGCCCTCGAGCAATACCAGCACGCGCTCCGCCTCAAGCCCGATTTCATTGATGTCTACAACAGCCTCGGGGCCGCCTATGCACTGCAGAACCAGAGCGACAAAGCCATTGAAACATTTCACCAGGCTCTGGCACGCGATCCGGATTTTCTTGATCCCCGCATCAACCTGGGCATTGCGTTGGCACGCACGGGACAGGTGCAGGATGCCGAGCGGGAATTCCGCGACACCATCAGCCGCTCTGCGAACAATCCCACCGCAGCCGCAAAGGCTCATTACAACCTGGCGTTTCTGCTGGAGCATCAGCATCGCCTGGATGAAGCGATCGAGCAGTATGCCCTGGTCACGCAGATCGATCCACAGAACGTTCTTGCACTGGCAAAGCTGGGTCGGGCTTACCGAGCCCAAGGCCAACTGGACAAGGCGATTGCGTGTTTTGGGCGTGTGCTCGACGTGCAGCCGGGCGTGACGGATATCCGCAGCGAGCTGGCTCAATCGCTCGCTCAGCAAGGTCAATTTGCACAAGCTCTTGAGCACATGATGGTGCTGCCCACGCTCAGGCCCAACGATCCACGCGGCTACGCAGCGGTGGCACGGTACCTGATCGATCAGCACGATCCAGCAGGTCGCAATCCCGCCATGGCGATCCAGATGGCGGAACGGGCTTCGCAGCTTGCGGGCACGCCGCTCAAGGCTGACATGCTGGCCCTGTGGGCTGAAGCCTTGGCGGAGAACGACCAGTTCACGCAGGCAGTCGAGATCCAGCAACGAGCAATCACGCAGGCACGCATGGCCAATCAAACCGATCGCATCGATGAACTGGAACGGCACCTGGCCACGTATCGATCACACGTTTCGGGCACGGCAGCCGGGCCGGCGACGATGCCCGGGCGGTGAAAGCGATTTTGGATTTTGGATTTTGGATTTTGGATTTTGGATTTTGGTTTGCTTTGAGAACGTCGCACAAAATTCTGCTCTCGATTGTCCTGGTGATCGCGACCTGTGCGGTGTACTGGCAGGTGCGACGTTTTGAGCTGGTGAATATCGATGATGACAAGTACATCATCAAGAACGCGGTGGTCCAGAAGGGATTGACGTGGTCCAACGTGGGCTGGGCCTTCACGGCCCTGGAAGTTGCCAACTGGCATCCGCTCACGTGGATGTCGCACATGCTTGATGTGTCAATGTTCGGCTGGCGGAATGGATCGGAAACTCTGAATACAGCCTGGGCGACCGCCACGGGCAAGCATCATCTGGTCAGCCTTGGCTGGCACTGCGTCGATGCGGTCCTGCTGTTTATCGTGCTCATGGCATTAACTGGAGCCCCCTGGCGAAGCTGGCTGGTGGCGACGCTCTTCGCTTTGCATCCCTTGCACGTGGAATCGGTCGCGTGGGTCTCCGAGCGAAAGGATGTCCTGAGCACCTTCTTCGGCCTGATCGCCATCCTGTGCTACGTGCATTGGGTGAAGATCAAGCCAACATGGTGGCGTTACGCGTTGATGATGGTCGCCTTTGCATTGAGCCTGCTCGCCAAGCCCATGCTGGTGACGCTGCCATGCTTGTTGCTGCTGCTGGATTACTGGCCACTCAAACGATTGCAGCCGGTAGTCATGCCGGCACAAATCACTTCCAGACACAAGAAAAAGAAAAAGAACACATCGCGTGGAGAGCCTGTCATGCCGACTCGCCCGCCGGTCACCGTGACTGGCCTGGTGATCGAAAAGCTCCCGCTCTTTGCGCTTTCGTTGGCTTCATCGGTCACAACCGTTATCGCGCAGCATCATGGCGGCGCCGTGGAATCGATCACGCGAACGCCCATCACCATGCGCATCGCCAACGCGCTGGTTTCCTATGCCAGCTACATCGCGCAAACCGTCTGGCCCATCCGCATGGCCGCGATGTACCCTTATCCATCGAAGATCGATGCGCGAGCCACTGCCGTCTCGGCCTTGTTGATCATCACCATCACCGCGATCGTACTGTGGTGGCGTAAGGTCCAACCATTTCTGCTGGTGGGATGGTTGTGGTTCCTGGGCATGCTGGTGCCGGTGATTGGGTTGTTGCAGGTTGGATCACAATCGCGCGCGGATCGCTACACCTATCTGCCGCTGGTCGGCCTGTTCATCATGGCGGTGTGGCTGATTCCGCATTTCGCGCGTGGTGTGTTGAAACCATCGCCGGTTTTGAAGATGGCAATCGTCACACCTATTGCAGCAATCCTGGTTGTCCTGGGCATTGTCTCGTTCTACCAAATCAGCTACTGGCGCAACAGCGTGGCCCTGTACGACCACGCCTTTGCCGTGACCAAGGACAACAGCTTTGCCCACAACAACTATGCCGTGGCTCTGAAGGAAGAAGGCAAGGTGGATGAAGCGATCGCCCACTTCCGCGAGGCTTTGCGCATTCGGCCGCGGTATGCGCAGGCGGCAAAGAATCTGGGAGGCGAACTGCTCACGCTCAACAGGATCGATGAAGGCGTCAAATATCTCCAAGTCGCGCTTGACGTCGATCCGCGTTATGCCGAAGCCCATTCCGATATGGGGTATGCCTATTCGCGCCGGAATGAGTTGGAGGCGGCACAGGCGGAATTTGAAAAAGCCATTAGCCTTAATCCCAACCTCTACACCGCATACGCCAATCTGGGAGCGTTGCTTATCAACCAGCAGAAATTTGCCAAGGCCATCGGGCCGCTCAACATGGCGGTGCAGCTGCGGGGTAGTGATTACGTCTCGCGGCAATACCTGGGCGTGGCCTTGATGGATCAGCATCGCTATCCCGAGGCCATCGAGCAGTTCCAGCAGGTGCTGCTGCTCAAGCCCGATTACCTGGAAGCCCGCAATCGCCTGGCGTGGGCGTACTTTGAATCCGGGCAGATCGACAAGGCGGTGGCGGAGGGGGAGCAGATCATCCGGCTTGTGCCCAATGATCCCAAAGCCTATGACAACCTGGCCCGCGTGCTGACTCGGGGGGGCAGGGACGGGCAAGGCCGCGATGCCAAGCGGGCCCTCGAGCTGGCGAGCAAAGCGTGCGCGATGACTGACCATCGTGATCCGGCTATGCTCAGCACCCTGGCCCAGGCGTACGCGGTGAATGGTCAGTTCGATCAGGCGGTGATGACTGCACAGACGGGATTGGGGCTGGCGAAATCGGTGGGAATGACGGTGCTGGTTGAAGATCTGCAGAATCGTTTGGCGCTGTATCAGCAGCATCGAAGCGAGTGAGCACGATGAGGGGATGGGGCACGCTGCGTGGGCGCGGGGGTGGAGCGGTGAAGCGGGTTGGTGCAGGTGTGAATTGTTGAATGCGGACGTGTGAAGTCGATCATTTGGATCCCATGGCTCAGTTACAACGCGAACATCGCGACTGGATTCTGACAGCGGTGCTGGTTGTGCTCACGTTTGGCGTGTACGCGCGAACGCTGACGCATGATTTTGTCAATTACGATGATGACATCTACGTCACCGCGAACACGGATGTGCAGAACGGGTTGACGTGGGATGGAGTGGTGCACGCGTTTACCCGTGGCGAAATTGATAACTGGGTGCCGCTGACGACGATCTCGCACATGCTGGATGTGCAGGTGTTCGGGGTGGATCAGCCGTGGGGTCATCACCTGGTCAACCTGCTGCTGCACATGGCGTGCGCGGTGCTGTTGTTTTTTTCATTCCGCAGGATGACCGGATCATCGTGGCTGAGCTGGATCGTGGCGTTGCTGTTTGCCGTGCACCCGCTGCACGTTGAGAGCGTGGCCTGGGTTGCTGAACGCAAGGATGTGCTGAGCACATTCTTTGGGTTTCTTGCGCTCTATGCGTACTCAAGCTACGTGGAAAAGCCCAGCCCGGGACGCTTTGCGTTGGTGATCGTGTGGTACATCTGCAGCCTGCTTTCCAAGCCGATGCTAGTGACCTTGCCGTTTGTGCTGTTGCTGCTGGACTTCTGGCCACTGGGCCGATTGCAGATCAATCCGGGCAGAGTGATTCTGGAAAAAGTTCCGTTGCTGGTGCTGGCGATTGCGGCGTCGGCGGTCACGTTGCTGGTTCAGCACAAGAGCGGCGCGGTGAGCGGGTTGGATCTGCTGCCCTTGCAATTCCGCATGGCCAATGCCGCCATCGCGTATGTCACGTACATCGGCAACATGCTCTGGCCTGCCAAGCTCGCGGTGCTCTACCCCTATCCCGAAGGTCGTTCACTGGCGCTCGCATTTGCCGCCACCGGACTGCTGCTCCTGATCACCGCCCTGGCCTTTGCTCTGCGCAAGCGCATGCCTTATTTCATTGTGGGGTGGTTGATTTACATCGGCACGCTGGTGCCCGTCATCGGGATCATCCAGGTTGGCGAACAATCGCACGCGGATCGCTACACCTACATTCCGCTCGTCGGGCTCTTCATCGCTATCGTTTGGAGCGTGGCTGATTTCACACGGCCATGGCATCGGAAGCCGCAGGTGCACGTGCTGGCCGGGGCGACCAGCGCGATCATTCTGGCCTTGAGCATTGCGGCACATGTGCAGGTGAAATACTGGGAAAACGGGATCACACTGTTCAGCCGCACCATCGCTGTGACCGGCCCAAACGGCACAGCGGAGAACAACCTTGGCCTGGCTCTGGGCACACATGGCCAGCCTGAAGCGGCTCTGCCCCACCTCAACCGCGCCATCGAACTTCACCACGATTACGTCGAGGCGTACGTCAATCTCGGAAACGCGCTGGCCTCGCTCAACCGTCTGCCGGAAGCGTGTGAGAAGTACCGATCAGCAATTCAAATCGATCGCAATTCGATCAACGCCCACAACGGGCTTGGGGCCGCGCTTGATCGCCAGGGGCAGCACGATCAGGCGGCAGCTGAATTCAGAGAGACTTTGCGAATTGATCCCACCCACATTGGAGCGCACAAGAACCTGGGCGATTCACTGGCGACCCAGGGCAAGCTGGACGAGGCGATTGCCGAATACCGGACCGTGATTGGTCTGCATCCGCCGCGATCACGCTTGGGCGAACTGCACAACAGCCTGGGCGCGGTGCTGGCATCACAGGCCACCAATTTGTCCGCACGCGGCGATCTCGAACATGCCAAGGCCCGTTACGCCGAGGCCTTGGATGAGTTCAATCAGGCTCTTGATCTCAATCCAGAGATTCCCGATCTGCACTACAACCTGGCGGTCGTCAGCGCCTCGCTGGGCAAGTACGACGCAGCGATTGGTCACTACAACCGTGCGCTGGCCCTCAATCCCAACGATGCAGTCTCGCACCACAATCTCGCGAGCCTGCTCGCTCCCCGCAAGGATCGCATCGAAGAAGCCCGCAGCCATTACGAGCAGGCGCTGAAGATCGACCCCAAGTACGCCGATGCCCATCGCGATCTGGCCAATGTCTTGATCCTGAGCAACCACACCCCCGAGGCGATTGAACACTTCAAGGCGTACGTGGAGCTGCGTCCCGATGATCCGCTGGTGTGTTCAAACCTGGCGTGGATCCTGATCTCGGTACCGGATGCCAAGTTGCGCGATCCAAATCGTGCGGTGGAACTGGCTGAGCATGCCTGCGTGATGACGCACAATTCTGAGCCGGTGTTTCTTGCCACGCTCGCGGCTGCCTATGGCGAGAACAAGCAGTTCGACAAGGCTGTGCAATCCGCCGAGGCGGCGCTGGCCATCGCGCAGTCAACCAACCAAAAAGAACTCGCGGCCGATCTGCAACACCGCCTTCAGCTGTATCGCAGCGGTCAATCCGGTCTTGCAAAATAACGTGTGCGGAATGCCCATGGGCTGTGAAGCCGCAGCGTCGCAACGCGTTGCGGCCGCCCTGGAAGGGACTCACGATTAGACTAACGGGTCCCTTCCACGACTCATGTGCAATCACATGACCCAACGCAGCAAGACCAAACCGTCAACGCATGCCGCACGCTCCATGGACGCGTTATTTAGTGGCCAGGCTGTCCGGTTCAATCTGCGCGATCTCGCAATCGCCATCATCCTGGCAGTGCTCACGTTTTCCGTGTTTGTCCCGGCGCTGCATTGCGGCTTTGTGAATTTTGATGATCCGGAGTACGTGCTCAACAACACGGTGATCCACAATGGCTTCAGCGCTGATGCGCTGCGCTGGGCACTCACCGCAAACGTCACCGCCAACTGGCATCCGCTCACGCTGCTCTCGCACGTGCTTGATTGCCAGATGTTTGGCGTGAAAAGCGCGTGGGGACATCATCTCACCAGCATCGCATTGCATTCGATCAACGCAGGTCTGCTGTTTGTGCTGATGCGCCTGATGACTGGCGCGGTGTGGCGCAGCGCGATGGTGGCGCTGCTGTTTGCCATTCATCCCTTGCGAGTGGAATCGGTGGTGTGGATCGCCGAACGCAAGGATGTACTGAGCACGTTCTTCGGCGTGTTTGCGATGCTCACCTATATGCATTACGTGCGGCGACCCGGTTTGGCTGGGATGATCGGCGTGTGCGTGCTGTTTGTCCTGAGCCTGCTCAGTAAACCGATGTTCGTGACCTTGCCCTTCCTGCTGTTGCTCCTGGACTGGTGGCCACTGCGGCGCTGGGCCATCGGCGACTGGCAATCGCTGCGCAACGTTGCGATCGAAAAAACTCCATTGCTGGCGATCGCGCTGGTGTTCTGCATCATCACGATCAAGGCCCAGCACATGGGCGGCGCGGTGCGCGATTTGGTCGCCATTACCCCCGCAGCACGACTGGCCAACACCGTCGTCGCGTACTTCACCTATGTCGTGCAGATGTTCTGGCCGGTGAACCTGGCGATCCCCTACCCATTTCCGTTGAACGATGAATGGCCAACCGCTCTTCTTGCGCTGGCGGTGTGCGTAATTGTGGGCGCGACATTCGCAGCAATCACAATCCGAAACCGCGCCCCCTGGTTCACCGTGGGGTGGTGCTGGTTTATCGGCATGCTGGTGCCTGTGATCGGACTTGTGCAAGTTGGCAGCCAGTCGCATGCCGATCGCTATACGTACCTTCCCATGACTGGCCTGCTGATCGCGATTGTCTGGCTTGCCGGCTATGCGCTGCAATCGATCCCAAGCGCGGTCATTCGCACGATGTTGGCCGCAGGCCTGGCCACGATCATCAGCTCTGCCCTGATTGTGCGCACCCGCGAGCAGATCGGGTTCTGGAGCGATTCGATCTCGCTGTTTTCCCACACGATTGCGGTGACGGGTGACAACGCCATTGCCCGCAACAACCTGGGCACAGCCTTGGCCGATGCCCATCGATTTGCCGAGGCTGAGACACAGTTTCGCGAAGCGGTGCGAATTCGTCCTAATTCCGCCAACGGACATCTGAATCTTGGCAACGCGCTGAGCGATCAGCACCGCATGTCCGAAGCAATTGCGGAGTACTCAATCGCACTGAAGCTCAAACCTGATTATCCCGATGCGTTGCACTACATGGGTCGAGCGCTCGCAGGCACCGATCCGCACAAAGCCATTGAATATTACGAGCAGGCCATTGCCCTCAAGTCCGATTACGCCGAGGCCCACAACAATCTCGGCGCAGCCTATGGAAGCGTGAATCAACTTGACCAGGCCTTTGCGCACTTCCAACGGGCGGTGCAGATCAAGCCGGAGTACGCCGATGCCCACTGCAATCTGGGCGCGGTCTACATGCAGCGGCAAATGCCCGATCAAGCGGTCCATGAATTCGAGATCGCACTGCGGCTCAACCCGCATCACGCTGATGCCTTGCGCTATCTGCCCATCGCGCGGCAGATGCAGACCGCTCTGCACTCAGGTGCCGCAACAACATCCTCAACTTCAACAACCACTTCACCGCGATGACGGTTCCGAAGCCTGGTTCAGCGCCTGCTGCAGCTGCTGGGCCGCAGGGTCATTGGGATTGATCCGCAATGCGATCGCGAGCTCACGGCGTGCTTCATCGAGTTTCTGCAGCCGCGCAAATACGCGAGCCAATTCCAAGTGCAGCGCGGTGAGCGTAGAGTCCTGCTGCAGCGCTGTGTTGAACTCGTTGATTGCCTCCTCGAATCGCTGCAGACGCACCAGGCATATGCCTCGATTGGCGTGGCCGCGTGCATTCTCCGGATGAAGTTGCAGCGATGTGCCAAACGCCTGCTCGGCCCCGGCAAAATCCTGCTGCTGCATCAGGATCATGGCGGCGTTGTAGTGCGGTTCGTACATCTTGGGATCAAGCTGCGCCGCGGTGCGATACTCCTTCAACGCTGTCTGGTTGTCGTGACGCGCCTCCAGCAGCACGTTCCCGAGGTTGTAATGAGCGCTGGCATGGCGTGAATCGATCTCGAGCGAGCGACGAATTGCGCGATCTGCTTCATCAATTCGGCCCTTCTTGAACAGCAAGCCGCCATAAGAGTTCCAGGCGAACGCGCTCGGAGCATTTTTGCGGCACATGTATTCCCAGAACGTAAACGTGTCATGCCAGACCTTGCATTGCTGCCACGTAGCGACAAAGAGCACCGCAGCAATCAGCCCCGCGCTGCCGAGTACGAACCGCATTCTGCTCATGGGCACGAGAGCCACCATCGCGCCTGCCACGATCGCCCAGCCCATGCACGAAAGATAGCTGTATCGATCGGCCACCAGTTGCGGCCCAGTCTGCACGATCCCCAACGTCGGCCCCAGCAGCACCGCATACGCCATGGCCGCGGCGACCAGTCCTCGAACCCTGCGACGCATCAGCACAAGCACAATCGCGCTGCAGAGGACCACTATTGCAGCCAAAAGATATGGCCACTTCAAAGGATCGATTGGCCGCCGCATTTCATAGAGCGGCAGCAGATTCGCAGGTACCAGCATCTTCCACACGTAGAACGCCAGGCCATAAAACACCTGGCCAATCCGTCCTGGCAATGCATGTTCAGCCAGCGACATCACCCAGCCGCGCTGCTGATCGAAATGGGCAGCCGCTGCGCCGAATCCCGCGCCGATCGCCAGCATGGGGATTTTTTCCAGTGCGCATTGCCGGAACGCATGATCACGCCATGAGCTGAACCGTCGCAACGGATACCAGTCGAGCACCAGCAATACGATCGGTACCGTGACGCCAATCACCTTGGAGAGCAGCGAAAGCACCAGCAAAAGCAAGGTCAGCCCGTACCAAACGGCCCGGGTCTGCGGCTGCGCATCCACAAAACGCAGGTACGCAATCACGGTGCACAGGATCAGCGCACCGCTCACCAGATCACGCCGTTCGGTGATCCATGCGACCGATTCGACGCGCAAGGGATGAATCGAAAAGAAAACCGTTGCGATCATCGCCGCCAGCGAAATCGAAATGCCTGGCATCGCGCGATCGCGCAACCCCAGTGCAATGATTCTTCGCGCCAGAATAAAAAAAAGTCCGGCATTGATCGTGTGCAAAATCAGGTTGGTGAGGTGATAGCCGCGCGGATCCATGCCCCAGATCGTGTAATCCAGTCCAAGCGTCATCCAGGTAATAGGGTGATAGTGTCCCTGGTGAAACGCGGTCCACATCCAGCGCAACTGCTCAATTCCGAGCCCCCGGAAGTTGGGGTTGGTCAGGAAATTAAGATCGTCATCAAAGTTGATGAACTCGCCACCAAGCGCGGGGAGGAAGGCGAGAAACGTCACGATCATTACTGCCACCATCATCAGCCAGCCAGACTTTTGCGAACCGTGCGAATCGTCCGCCAGCGACACAGCCGCGGCCGAACCTGCCAGCTTCGCGCCGCCAGTGCGTCTAGAAGAAGATGCTGTGCGTCCAGTTCGTGACAAGGATGACATGGTAGGAGATGAACAAGTTGCGGTCAGTACGTTTGGTGATCCCGTGCCCGTCGATGCTCATTCGCTGCGATACAACCAACGTCAATCCAAAATCCACCGTTCGCGTTTCGTTGCCCTTTCCTACGTCTCCTACACTTCTCCCGCCATGAACCCACTTGGCCACTGGTCATATCTGCTGGCGATGCTTGGCGCGTTGTTCGCGCTGGGGTTTCTGATTTACGTGGCGTGGTCATCGCTGTTCGCAGACCGCGGGTACGTGCGCGGCAAGCCCCGGCGCCGCTGTCCCCAATGTTGGTATGACCTGGCGTATTCGCCCGGCATGACCTGTGCGGAGTGCGGCTTTACCGCGCGGCGCGAGCGCGACCTTTACAAGACCCATCGGCGTTATGGCCGGGCCGTCTTTGCCATTGCTGGTTGCGTGGCGATCGCGGTGACCATGAACGAAGTATTGATGCGCAATAGTTGGACCGCTGCGCTGCCTGCGCGCGTGCTGCTGGCTTTAATGCCGATTGCGCCGGGGGCGAATTCCGCAATCGCGCAGGAGCTCACCAATCGCGCGGCCATGAAACAGCTCTCAAGCTCAGAATGGCTGGCCTTGGCCAATCGTTGCGCAACGGGAGACTGGTTCGCGCGGCCAACCAGCGATGCCTGGATTGCCAAATACGGCAACATCATTTCGCAATGGCGAACCGGGATCGCAGGTGACGCCAGAATCTCCGCTCTTCTCAATTCGATTCCTCCGCGAGTCGATGTTACGACGCGCGAAAGCTGGCCTACGGGCACGCCGGTTGTGGTGCAAGTGCAGGTGCAGGATTGGTGGGAATGGGGCATGGAGTGCCGCATCCGCGCCAAGCTGCACGATTCGGATGATGCACCCACGACCTTTTATCGCACCGGCGATGATCGAATCCCCAGGAGATCATTCCCGCTCACCGTCGCCTTGAACAATTCGGCCCAGGGTGAGTATGCGATTGATTTCGGGATCGATCGCCGCCCCATGCGGCGAGCGGATTTCATTGCGGATGACCCCGCAAATCCCTGGGTGCCGGCAGGATCGCACATAGCCCGGTTCAAGACGGTGATCAGCGAGGCGGCCGATGCAGAGCTAAAGCCCATCGATAGTCCGTCCATGACCACCACGATCGCCTCGGTCTTTTCCGCCGGCGTGGTCAAGTGGGAGAGCGGGGCTTCGCCGGTGAGGGTGCACATCGACCTGCCTGCCACCGAAAAATCGGAGTTTGATGATGTGGCCATCGGCCTGAATGTCGATCTGCTGCACGATGACGTGCTTGCCCGCAGCCTGAAGCTGTGGTGGCGGGCGGGCACCAAGACCATCGAACCACGCTACGGCTTTGAGGTGGCCTACGAAAATGCCGACCTGCTGCGCACCATCAGCCAGAACCGTGGTCAATGGCAGATGCGCATCAACGGCGATCGCGACCTGGCCCTGCGTGCCAATGGCGGGAAATCGTACTGGGCGGGAGAGGTGTATCTGCCTGTGCAGGTCGATTCACACACCGGCGAAGCCCCATCGCGGGCTTGGTGGCGCGGGGATTGACTTATTGAGTCATTGAGTGATTGATTCAGGTTGAGAACGCAGGCAATTCGCCTTTGTGAGGCGGGGTACAATGCATGTATGGCCGGGTACGCCAGCACTTCCTGGTATTTCTGGATCGGCGGCGTCGTGACCGCGCTGGGTGGGCTCTTGCTGCTGTATCGGGCGTTGCTGCACGATCGCTCGCGCGGGCGACGACGGTGTCCACGCTGCTGGTACGACATGAGCGGCACTCCCGGAAACGCCGAGCCGCCCAATACATTCACATGCAGTGAGTGCGGCAAGTTCATCAAGCGCGAACGAACGTTGTACAAGACACGGCGAAGGTGGCGATGGGCGATTGTGGCCATCGTCATTATGTGCCTTTCAGACCTGGTGTTCGAATTTCCGCGCTATCAGCGAGAGGGCTGGGCCGCGTTTCTGCCAAACACGGTGCTGATCGTGATGAACCCCTACCTTGTCATGAGCAGACCCAGTGCTGGGTTTGCAACCGTGCGCCCCATCAGCAAGACGTGTCCTGATCTGTTCAGCGGCATTTTGTACGATCGCATGGACGCAGCTTCATCCACCGATCGCCACTGGTGTGGGCTTTATTCATGGCAATGGTGGCTGCTGATCAGGCAGGCCCGCGTGCTCGATGCGCCGCTTGCCAGCGGCTCGCATTCACCAATCGTCAACGGAAAGAGCGTGCTGTACGACGAGGTTCTGAAGCACGCGGTGCAGTGGGGTTCGCATGGTGAATGGCCTTTTTACGATGTGTTCGATGATGCCCAACGAAGCGTCGTCATCACCGGTGCGACCATTCAATTCCAGGGCCACGATCGAGTGTCCTGGGCCATCCGCCGCAACCGGCCCGCATCGCTCAGGCGAATCTTGGCGATTCACGCTTCGCCGGGCTCTGATGTGGCCACGCAACCCGATTGCCCCGGTCCGTGGGTGCCGCGGGAATTAGTGCTGAATGAATCGAGCGAACTGGCTATTGGGTGGTCGATTGCAGCGGGCCCGCCATGCCGCAGATCGTGATGTTCAAAATCTCGGCCTCAGGCCTAGGGAGTTTCAGCAGCGGGCAGACCACCGTCAACTTCGGGCAACTCGCGGCTCCTTACTACAAACAGTAATGAGTAACAACGAATGGACCATTTTCGATATCCCTTCGGCATGGGTGCGACAGTGGATTGTGGCAGACTCTCACGGTGACTTTTCAGCGTTGACTGACACAAACTTGCCCCGCCGCCTGATCGCCGCGATCATTCCCGCATGGCTACCACCCTCGCACCGGCCCGTTCCACTCCAACACCCACCACCACCGCGCAGCTCACGCCCAGCGCGACCGCGGGCACGTGTAACGTCGGCCTGATTGGTCTGGCGGTCATGGGGCAGAATCTTGTGCTGAACATGGCTGACCACGGTCACCGCGTGGCGGTGTACAACCGCACGCATTCGGTGACTGAAGAATTCGTGCACGAGCATCCCGCAGGCAGCTTCGGTGAACTCAATGGCGGCGTCACGGGATGCGAATCGATGGCCGAATTCGTACGGGCCATCAAGTCGCCTCGCATCGTGATCATCCTGGTCAAGGCCGGTGCCGCAGTGGACGCGGTGTGCGATCAGTTGATCATCGCCGGCATTCAGCCGGATGACATCGTGGTTGATGGCGGGAACAGCCTGTGGACCGACACGATCGCTCGCGAGCAGAAATATCGCGGCAAGCTCACGTTCTTCGGCTCGGGCGTGTCAGGCGGCGAAGAAGGCGCACGGTACGGGCCATCGCTCATGCCGGGCGGGGATCTGCAGGCTTGGAAACGCCTCAAGCCGCTGTGGGAAGACATCTCCGCCAAGGTCGACAAGCGCACCGGCAAGCCGCTTCTGGGCGCGACGCCGGGACATCCGATTCTTCCTGCGCCGGGCACTGCTGAACCCTGCACCACCTACATCGGGGCCAACGGCGCAGGGCACTACGTCAAAATGGTGCACAACGGCATTGAGTACGCAGACATGCAGCTCATCTGCGAGGCGTACTTTCTGCTCAAGCACCTGCTCAAGCTCAAGCCGCCACAGATGAGCGAGGTTTTTGCAGAATGGAACACGGGTGATCTGGATTCGTTCCTGATCGAGATCACCGCTGACATTCTCAAGCAGAAGGATCCCAAGAACCCCCGAAAATTCCTGGTGGATTCAGTGCTCGATACCGCCGGGCAGAAAGGCACGGGCAAATGGACCAGTGTGAACGCTCTGGACATGGGCGTGGCCGGGCCAACGATCACCGAGGCGGTATATGCCCGCATCATCAGCGCGATGAAAGAGAATCGCGTTGAGGCGAGCAAGGTGCTCAAGGGGCCACGCTTTGCGTACAAGGGCTCCAAGAAGAAGCTGATCGAGGCGATTCGCGATGCCCTGTATTGCTCAAAAGTCTGCGCCTATGCCCAGGGTTTTGAACTCATGGCTGAGGCGCAGCAGGTGTACAAGTGGAAACTCAACCTTGGTGAAATCTCCATGATCTGGCGGGGCGGCTGCATCATTCGGGCACGCTTCCTGCAGAAGATCAAGGAAGCCTTCGATCGCGATGCCAACCTGCCCAACCTAATGCTCGATCCATATTTCCGCAAGACCATGCAGGCCAAGCAGGCCAATTGGCGCAAGGTGGCCAGCCTGGCCGCCGAAGCAGGCATCGCCTCACCGTGTTTCATGTCGGCGCTGGCGTACTTTGATTCGTACCGAACCGCCGTGCTGCCCGCGAATTTGCTGCAAGCGCAGCGCGATTACTTCGGCGCGCACACGTTTGAACGAGTCGATGCCCCGCGCGGTACCTTCTTCCATGTCGATTGGCCGGATCCCAAGCGGCGGATGGTGAAGGTTTAGCGGGCGGAGTCGTCCGCCGTTGCCGAACATCGTGGCAGCGGGCCGCAGCCCAGCCGTGGGCCAGCGAGAGACGAGCCCTGTTGCCTGATGGCATTCATTGTCAAATCTTCGCGCTTCGATACAGCTTCGCCATTTCTTCCAGCGATTCCGGAATCACGCGCACCTCGCCCACCACGGTGATGAAATTCGTATCGCCCGCCCATCGGGGCACGATGTGGGCGTGCAGATGTTCGGGCAAACCCGCGCCCGCTGCACGTCCCTGGTTGATGCCCATGTTGATCCCCTGCGGATGCAGGGCATGCTGCACGAGATCCATCGCGATTTCCACGAGCTTCCACAACTCCGCCCGTTGAGGCTGCGTGTAATCCAGCAACGTCGGACGGGGATCGCCCAGGGCGGCCATGAGATGACCGGTCGCATACGGATAACGATTGAGCAGCACGATCCCATGCGGGTTGCGATACACGATCAGGTTCTGCGCATCGTCCTGTGGTGAGTTGAAGTAGCTGGCAAGAAAGTTGGCGCTACCTACATCCGCCGCAGCGGGATTGTCAGCCTTGTGCGTCAATCCGCGCAGGTATACCGCCCGCCAGGGAGCCCAGAGGTTTTCGTGAGTCATGGACGTATGAACCCGAATTCCAGGGCCCGCGAGGAGATGTGAAAAATGCGATAGCCATGCTCGTGCAGCAGCTTGACTGCTTCAAGCGTGTGGTCGATGGTGAGGGTGCGGAAGTTGTGATGGAACTCGATCAGCAGCTGCCGCACGGGCGGACCGCTTCGCAGCATGTCGGGCAGCGTGTTGTACTCGCCGCCTTCAATATCCATTTTCAGCAGATCGATGGAATCATGATTCAGTTCACGGGCCAGCGATTCCAATCGTTTCACCGGCGCCTGCACCAGCGTGGCCCGGTCGAATGCAAAGCCGCGATCGACGGGCGAGTAATGCGAAGCGCCGCCGTTGCGAGGCGGATAGAACTCGATCTGCCCATCGTGAGCGGCAACCCCGACCGGATGAAATTTGAACTGCTCGGGCCAGCGCTGCTGGTTGACCCATTGGATCGACTTGGGCGTTGGATCAAATGCATGCACGGTAACGCCATGATGCTTGATCATCGCAAGGTCCCACTCGGCATCGCAGCCCACGCCGAACGAATACACCACGCTTCGCGGCGTGATGAAGTCCGGGTGAATGGTCCACGTGCACGATTTGGGTTGGCCGTAGGTCACCGTGGGCAGATTGACTTCGACCACGAGGCCATGCTGGCGAAGCCGGCGGCGACGAATGCGAAGTTTCAATTGTTTGAGCACCATGCAGCCGGGCCGCCATGATAAGAGATCATCGCGGCGAAGGGAGGCCCATGGCGGATTCCCGGTGCTGATTTTCAACGATGAGTACGGCAAGCTGATCCCGCCGGGTCACTCCGAGTCGACACGTGGCCGACGCGGCCTGCAATGGGATTTGCTCGAACCCCAAATCTAAGTGGGTTCGCTGACCGTCGATCCCGACCTTCCACTCCCACCCGAAGATGGTGAGGCCTGGTCATCGTCGCGGATAAATAGCGATCCCGTGGGGATCGATAGGCTCGAGCAAATACGCCCACCACAGGGTGCAACCCGATGGGATCAGAAGCCGTACGGGGATGTAGTGTAGAGGACAAATTCGCAGGATGTAAGCAGGTTTTTCAAAAAACCTGGAGGAGTAGACAACCGCAAGCGTCCAGAAAAGTTACACCACCCGGATCGACGATCTTGCCATTGACACCGCCACGCCCTGCTGATACACCTCTGATACACTTGATAGACAACTTGATGTGCTGACGCCCGTCAACTCCTTTTTACGAGGCTTTTCAATGAAGACCGCTGCCTGCCTTTTCGTCATGTCGATCGCTGTTGTCGGGGTGTGTGGGTGCGAGCGTGATCTGTCGCCGGAAATGGAAGGCCTGGCCATGCGGCCGGCCGATGCGCACAACCAGTGGCGCACCACCACCGATCAGAACATGCGCGGCTTTTCCGATGATATCGCACGCATGTGGTACACCGATCGTCCCAGCGGCCTCACGCCCTTCCCGATGGTTCCCACCAGCGGACAGCCTCGCTGAGTACCGAGTACTTGCACTTCGGTCGAAGTGCGTTGGCATCTGTTGCTTATGATGACGCTCCGATGAAAGTCGGGGCGTTTTTCTTTGTCCGCATACAAGCCACTCGTGGTTGGGATTGGTGATCCGGACCGGTGCTTCGCTCTGGCCCGGCTTGATTCTCAGCTCGAAGGTCAACCAGTACCCGTTCTCGGCCCTCAGCGCTTCACTTCTCTACCGTGACACCTCTTGGATACGCCATCACTTCTTACCGGGGCGTGCGCACTGCGCTGGAGTCGTTTCATCCCCGCACCATGCCTCCGATGATGCGGGCCAGTTACGGCCGCGAATTGGTGGCGTGGTGGTTCCTGCCCATGATGCTTGCGGCGATCGAAGGCGGCGTGATCAGCGTGATTGTCAAAAAGGCATACGCCGATGCGCCGGGAATTTCACTTTCAGCATTGAACTTCGCTGTCGCAGCGGTCACCGCGGCACCATCGCTGGCCAATATCACCAGCTTTCTATGGGCGTCGATCACGCATGGGCGCAGCAAGATCAGGTACATCACTGCCCTCCAGATCGCCACTGCGATTTTCATTGCGATCATCGCGCTGGCGCCTGACAGCCTTGGGGGATTAGTCTTCCTGACCGCTGCGACGTACGGAGCCCGCATTTGCTGGACCGGCGTGATCCTGATTCGAACCTCGGTGTGGCGCAACAACTACCCCCGCGCCGACCGTGCCCGCATCGCCGGCAAACTGGCCAGCGTGCAGGCGATTGTGATGTGCGTGGGGGCCTTCATGCTGGGATTGGCGATGGATTACGATCGCCGCAGCTTTCACCTCCTGTTTCCCTTGGCAGCGATCGGGGGCCTGATCGGCACTGCGATCTACGCCAAGGTTCGCCTGCGCGGTCAGCGCCGCCTGGCCCGGGCTGAACGTTCCGGCCGAGGCGTGGATCAGCCCACTATAAATCCGCTCTCGGTAATTCGGGTGTTGCGCAACGATCCGCATTACCGCCGCTTCATGATCACGATGTTCATCTTCGGCCTGGGCAACATCATGCTCGGCGCGCCCTTGACGATCGTGTTGCAGGAAAGCTTTCACCTTGGCTATTGGCCCAGCATCCTGATCACAAGCGCCTTGCCGGATATCACCATGCCGGTGGCGATCCCACTGTGGGCCCGTTTGCTCAATCGCGGTCACGTGGTGGAGTTTCGTTCGATTCACGCATGGGCCTATGTATTGGCTTCACTGGTCATGCTTGTGGCGGCAGTCGGGCATGTGGTGGCGCTGCTGTTTGTGATGGCGCTGCTCACGGGCATCGCCGATGCGGGCGGCGCGCTGGCGTGGAACCTTGGTCACAACGATTTCGCCAAGGATCACAATGCCGCCCAGTACATGGGAGTGCACGTGACCCTGACAGGTATTCGCGGGTTGATCGCTCCGTTTCTCGGGGTCGGGATCTACCAGGCCCTGGAGCACTTGCATGCGGGATGGGGCGTGTGGACTTTTCTCCCCTGCCTGCTGTTAAATTTCCTGGGGGCGCTGGGATTTGTGCAGATGCGGCGAGAACTCAGAGCCGCACGAGCCTGAAGAATTCTCTTGCAGCTGCAAACTCGGTTGGTATCCTGAAGTGAACGCGAGCCACGTTTGCCCGCTTGCATCAATTGAACGAGTGAGTGAAACGGGAGGTCTGCAATGAATCGATTGGGCATTCGCAGCGTGTGCGTGCTGGCACTTCTGGTTCTGCCATGCTCTCTGGAGGCGGCGGTATTCTGGGAAACCTTCAACGACAACGTGCTCAACACGAGCCTGTGGAGTTCATCTCACTCTGGCGGTGTGAGGGCGCGTGAGCGCAACAGTCGTTTGGAATTTACCGCCAACGGCGCGACTGGTAATGCGAGCTTTGCCCAACTCATGGAGCGAGCCTGGCGCATTGACTGGTACGACTTCACGCTGAGCTTCGATTACAAGTTTGATCTGCCAGCTCTGAGCGGCTCACAACGGGCTCGCATGTCAGTGATGTTGGCCCCGGGCACACAGGATTTTCAATTGGTGCCGCTCGTGATCGGCGTCGAGCGCACGAGAAACGGGCTCTACCTCTTCTGGTCACGAGGCTACACCGATTTTTCTTCCACAGTCATCCATCGCAAGCTGATTACGCAAACCAGCGGAACAGTGACGATTCGCTGGAGCAAGGCGACCGACTTCATGACAGTCACGGGCGGCGGACAATCCTTTGGCATCAGCGGATTCCACGCCGCGTCGGCGAGCTACCCACTGCCGGGCGGCATGCCTCTGGTCATGACGCTTATGTGTGAAACGTACGGTCAGAACATTTCGTTTACAGGTTCAAAGGCCCACATCGATAACCTGTACTTCTCAGGACGAACCCAGGGCTTCTAAGCGCTCGATTTGAGCTCTGCTTAGAGGGTGTGAAGCACCGGTTCAGGGCCGGGAAAACCATTGAATTCCGAGGGCGGTTTGACTACACTCTCCGATTCGCCCCATGACAATTGGGCGTTCCCTGGCCAGCCGGTGGTCCTCGATGCGTTTCGAGGCCGGCAGGTCATCCAACCTCTGGCAGCCGCGGTGCGTGGCCGCGGTCAAGTTCAGAAAGCACAGACAGTTCATGGTCAATTACAACCTCATTGCAAGTATCGGAACGGTGGAGAACGATGCGGAGTCGTTAATCCGCGAGGCCCTGGGCCCCGACGTCGCGGGCGGCCGCATGGACAGCCTTTTCAAGGATGACATCCAGAGCTTTCAGCGCGGATCGATCCTCAAGGGCAAGATCGTCGGCAAGGCTGGCGATGATTTCGTGGTCGAAGTCGGCCTGAAATCCGAAGGCCTTATCAACAAATCCGAATTCGACAACGCTGATGATGTGGAAGTCGGCGATGTCGTCGAAGTCTATCTCGAAGAACTCGAAGACGAAGAGACCGGCACCATCAAGCTTTCCAAGCGCAAGGCCGATCGCATCCGCGGTTGGGAGCGCATCCTGGAAACCAAGAAGGAAGGCGATGTGGTCGAAGGCAAGGGCATGCGCAAGATCAAGGGCGGCCTGCTGGTCGACATCGGCGTGCCGGTCTTCCTGCCCGCCAGCCAGGTCGACATCCGTCGTCCCAGCGACATCGGCGAGTACATGGGCAAGACGATTCGCGCGTGCATCCTCAAGATCGACGAGGAACGCCGCAACATCGTTATCTCCCGCCGCAAACTCATCGAGATGGAACGGGATCAGGCCAAGGCCCGGTTGCTCGAGACCATCAAGGAAGGCGCGCTGATCGTCGGCACCGTAACCAATATCGCCGACTTCGGCGCATTCATCGATCTGGGCGGCATCGATGGCCTGCTCCACATCACCGACATGTCGTGGGGCCGCATCGGCCATCCGACCGAAATGCTCAAGATCGGTCAGCAGGTTGAAGTGAAGGTGCTCAAGATCGATTACGAGCGCGAAAAGATCGCCCTGGGCCTCAAGCAGAAGGAAGCTTCGCCCTGGGAGAAGATCGAAGACAAGTTCCCAATCAACAGCCGCATCAAGGGCAAGATCGTCAACCTGGTCACCTACGGCGCGTTCGTGCAGCTTGACGAAGGCATCGAGGGACTGGTGCACATCTCCGAAATGTCGTGGACCAAGCGTATCAATCATCCCAGCGAAATGGTCAACGTCGGCGATGAAGTTGAAGTGGTTGTGCTCGACATCAACCGTGAGAAGCAGGAAATCTCGCTCGGCATGAAGCAGATCGAGGTCAATCCCTGGGAATTGGTCACCGAGAAGTACCCGCCCGGCACCATCATCGACGGTATCGTGCGCAACTTGGCCAACTACGGCGCGTTCGTTCAGATCGAACCGGGCATCGATGGCCTGCTGCACGTGTCGGACATGAGCTGGACCGAAAAGATCGCGCACCCCAGCGAGAAGTACAAGAAGGGCGACGTGGTCAAGTGCGTGGTGCTGGATATCGATCGCGAGAAGCAGCGCGTCGGCCTGGGCGTCAAGCAGCTCACCGAGGATCCGTGGCTGCACGCGATTCCCGATGCCTACCAGCCCGGCATGGTCGTGCACGGCGCGGTCACGAAGATCACCAACTTCGGCGTGTTCGTCGAGCTGGAAAAAGGTCTGGAAGGCCTCCTGCACATCTCCGAGCTCTCGGATCAGAAGGTTGAGAATCCGCAGGACATCGTCAAGCCGGGCGACCAGCTCGATGTCAAGATCCTGCGCGTGGATACCGCCGATCGCAAGATTGGTCTTTCGCTCAAGCGGGCCCAATGGGGCGACACCGAGCGTGGGACAACGCCAGCCGGCGATGCTGGTGCTCCTGCGGGCGAGCAATCCCCCGCTGCCAAGCCCAAGAAGAAGCCTTCGCGCGGCGGCATGGACGATCACGGAGCCATGGGCACCAACAAGATCAAGTTCTGATCAAAATCGCATTCCATCAACGAACAAAGCCGACGGATCTTCTCCGTCGGCTTTTTCATTGATGAGGGATTCAATGAGTGATTCGGAATTGGCGCGAATCGTTCAGGTCCGGATAGAATCAGCGCCAAGAATATTTCCTTGTTGCAGAATGCCGCAGCGATCGATTCAGCACAGAGCTGCAAAGGTGAGCAGTGACAGGATCACGAGACGTTTGCGGTTGTCGGTCAGGGCCATCAGCGTATTGAACATCATGGTGCATTCTCCAGGTCTTTGGATGTCGAACACAAATACATGATCAATGCCCATGCCGAAAAGCCGCTGGCAGCCCATCCAGCCTGCCGAGTCCTGGACGCTGGTTATTCTCGGACCATTGCCGTCGGGACTGCATGGCTGTTGCGTGGTGTCAACATTGGGCGTGGCGTAATGGCAACTGTGTTGACTCATGCAACACAATCTGCGACCCAAACGACCGCGGCATGTCTTGCTGCGATCGCTGTCTGTGTCTCCAGTCCGGCCTGCGCTGAATCAGATGCCAAGCCGATCAATGAACTCGCCGCTTTAAGCGCGTTCGCGACCGTGCGGAAGTGGGTCGATGCATTTGAAGTCCCCAAGGCCGACTCACTGCTGGCACATATTGCCATTGATCAATCCACCGGCGTTTGCGTGATTGTTCGTCGATCAGGCCGCGTCCTTGGGATCGGCGCCGATTTCACCGGCGATGACCTGATGCTCCGCCGCGCCGCAGCTTCTGCGCTGGGCCAGACCCTGGGCGACAGCGTGGTTGCGAGCATGCCTGAGGACATGCGCTCGAGCATTGGCCCCAAGCTCACGCTTGAACTGGAAATCGCCAGCCCGCTTTCACCGCTTGTCGGTCACGGCATTGGCCAGATCGCCTCGAAGCTCGAACCCGGCCTCGATGGCATGGCGATTCGTCACGAGCGATCACTGCAGATGCTCTTTCCAGCGCAGCTTCGCGCCACGAATACGGCGGATGATCCCGCAGGGCGATTGCTCGCACTGGCCATGAAATCAGGCCTGCCTGTCAAGGATCTGGGTGAACTCTCCAATCGTGCGGATGTGACGGTGTACAGCTTTCGCACGGTTCACCTGGTGCAGAACGGGCCTGATCAACCGCCCTTTGTCACGTTCCGTGGCGATGTGCTGGTGCCACAGGAGTCAGTGAATAACCGATCTATTCAAGCGATGGGCGATGCGCTGGCAACGCACATCATCGAATCGATCTGGCCCGCGCCACCCAGAGATCCAAACAATCCCAATCCACCGCCTCGTCGTCCCTTGGGATTGATGGGCGACTACCAACCCGTTGCCGATCAATATCGGCCGATGATTGCATCACCGCTGGAACAGGCTCTGGGAGCCCTGGCTTTGCTGCGCTACACACAAACGCCAGGATTGGAAGAATCCATGCGCGAGCGCTGCCAGGGCGGTGCTCAGCAGATCCTGCGCGATCTCAGCATCGTCTCTGAAGGCGAGGAAGATCCGCACAACGACATCGCAGCATCAGCCGTCTTTGTGCTGTGTGCTGCCACTGATGAAAAAGTACTCGTCGATCCGGCCATCCACAGTTTCTTTGAAGATTGCGTGTTCTTCCTGAAGGATGCCTTTAATCCCGAAACGCTGACCTTTAGCACGGTGGATTCCGAGGACCGACGGGTGCACTTTGACCCGCACATCCAATCGATCGTAGTGGCGGCCTTGTGCAAAATGCTCGCGATGAAAATTGAGCGCGTGCTGGGCGGAGAACCGCTCGATGCGGGTCTGATCCGAACTGCACTGAACAAAACCTGGGAGGCGACCCCCGTTCACGAGCGCATCGCAATGCTGCCTTGGATTGCCTGGGCCGAAGTGGACTACGCCCGCGCCACCGGTCGCGAATTGGCTCACGTGGATGACCTGCGCACCATGCGCGATGCACTCATGGCTACGCAGGTGCGGCCCAATCAGCCCGACACCGAACCAGATCTGGTCGGTGGATTGTCACTGCGCGTGGGTGATCCTGTTGAGGGTCGTACCGCCCTGCCTGATTCGCAATCGGCTCGTCCCGCAGCATGGCTTGGCAGTATTCTCGGTGATCCGCGAATCGTGCCCGCCGATCAGGTCGAATCGACAGTCACAGCCCAAAACAGGCTGATGCGTTTTCTGATGCAGCTGAGCGTTCGCGAATCCTTCCGCTCGGTCATGCGAAATTCCAAAGCAGCCATGGGCGGCATTCGCAATTCGCTCTGGAACAGCGATGAGCCGGTGGCTGCGCAAGACCTCGCTCTGCTGGCCGTGGCGGAGACGCTACAGGCAGTGCCTCTGGGTTCTCCGGCAAATTCGCCCAAATAATGGCGATTCCGCGGCTTTTCCGCCTGCTGAATATACTTTCGTGCGTCACACTGGATGGGGGAAGTCGTACGTACGATCTTTCTGGAGCCGAACTCATGAATCGCATCTCGTTTTCACTGCTGGTTGCTGCGGGCGGGCTAATCACTTGCACCGCCCAGGCCCAGAACCTTTCGGAGCGCATCGACCATGTCATGCAGCAAAGGGTCAAGGCGCAATCCAATGGCGGAAGCAAGGCTGAACTGCTGGGAACCCTGCTCTACACCGACATCACCGTGCAGTTCAACGAAACCCCTGCCCGGGATGCCATGAAGTACCTGCAGACCGTGCTGGGTATTCCGATTGTCGCGCGCTATAGCGATGACAAATCCGGCAATGGCGCGGGGATCGATCCAGAAACGCCCATCACGCTCGATGCCACCGGCAAGCCCGCGCTCAACGTGCTGGAAATGGTGCTCGACCAGTGCAGCAAGGATAAGGACACATGCACTTGGCAGTTGCGCGATGGCTTTGTTGAAGTCGGCACCCGCGATCGACTCAACTCCGCCCGCGAAATCCGCTACTACCCGATCAAAGATCTGCTCTTTGAAGTCCCTCACTTCAACAACGCACCGAGTCTTGACCTCAACACCGCTCTGAACCAGGCCCAGGGAGGCTCGGGTGGCTCAGGCGGCGGTGGTGGTGGTGGACGCGGGGGCGGCGGTGGTGGTGGAGGCGGCGGAGGCGGCTCGGGTGGCGGCGGCGGATCGGTCATTGGCGATCCCAAGGCTGAAGAACCGCGCATCCCCGAAGCTGAGCGTGCCCAGCAGGTCATCGATCTCATTACCGCAACAGTTGAACCCGAAGCATGGGAATCGGCCGGCGGCGACGCGGCCTCAATCCGTTACTACCAGGGCGTCCTCATCATCCGCGCTCCTGATTACATTCACCGTCAGATCGGCGGCTATCCGTTTGCAATTCATCGCAATCCCCAGGTCTCCATGGCTGGAACCGACAGCCGCTACGTGATGTTTACCGGCGGCCTCTCTGATGTGAAGGTTGAAGACATCCGCGTGAGCGGCCCCATTGGCGGTTCGGGCGGAGCGACGGCAGGAGCCAGCAGCGGGTCGACGGCTGGATCAGGGACGACTGCAGGATCAAGTTCAGGTTCGGGCACTGGATCACCGAAGGGTTCTGGCGCTGCTCCCAGCTCTGGCGGCTCCAAGGGCACCTCGCCCGCCAGCAAGACGCCCCCATCGGGCACCAACGGCGGCAGCCACAAGTAAACCTTTTTTCATTTCAAACGTAGAGAAACGCGGCTGGACTCGGCCGCGTTTTTCGTTGATTTTGGCCTCATCAGGCGGGCTTGCATCCACCATGATCCGGGGAAGATAATCCCATCCGGCCGTGTCCGTATGTTAGCGGATCGTTACTTTAACCTGTCGGGCACCCTGTTCATTCACCGAACCGTCACCTCTGCCGTTGCACACTGATCGAAAGGATTCCCCCGTGAAGACCGTTCTCAAGATGCTCCTGGCCAGTGCCACCATTCTGGTCGCCGCCTGCCAAGCCACCCCGCCGGTCAATCGAGGCACGTCCGGCACGCGCATGGACCCCACCCGCGATGCTCCCGCCGAATCGGGCAACACCTCGCTGCGCTCGCCTGACCTTGTGAATGCGACCGATCAAATGGCGGCCGACATTGCATCGCGCCTGGATATCACCAGCGCCAAGAGCCCGCCCAAGATTTTTGTGGGCCAGATCGAGAACCGCACCAGCGGCCACAATCAGAATTACCAGGTCTTCCTCGCGCGGCTACGAGCGCAGCTCAATTCATCGGGCGCGCGGCATGGGCTGGAATTCGTGCGCGAACGCGACTTCGTCGAATCGCAGCGCGAGCGCGAGTACGGCCAGAAGCAGATGGGTTCGACCGCTGAGGAATACAAGTCGCGGGCCGATTACGTGCTCACCTGCGAGGTTTATGACCTGCCCTCGGCCGGCACGAACTACTACCTGCTCGATTACCAGCTCGTGCAGTTGCGAGATGCATCAACCGGTCCCGACTTCGGATCGGGCGCCATCGTGTGGGAGAACAAGTACGAGGTGAAGTATCAATAAGCGTCGTGCTGCAGAGCCCCGGGGATAGAGTCCCCGGGAGCGAATTTGGTTGAACGACGCCTCGCACGTCGTCGTCCGAGGGCATGAATTGTCCGGCGTCGTGGATCTTGTGTGATGAAGTTGCTCATCTGGACATGTTGGATGTGCTCGATTGTGGCGTTGCTCCCGCTATCTGGCTGCGGCAGTGCGCCCAAGGCTCAGACCACGTTTCTGCGCAGCGTTGACCTGGTCGACATGACCGATCGCATGGCGGAATCGTTCGCGCACAACAGCATTATGACCAACCGGGGACAGTCCGACCAGGCTTGGATCATTTCCATTAATCGCGTGACTAACCACACCAACCAGATCATCCCCGATCGGGAAAAATGGCTGTACATCGCGCGGTTGCGTGCCCAGCTTGCACAGTCGAACATCGCTCGCGAGCGCAGCCTGGTGTGGATCATTCCGCCGGAATGCTGGCCGATGGTGGCGGAAGAACTGGGCGTTGCCCATGAGCCGTATGGTCTGCGCATGAACCCGACCCACCAGCTCACCGCCGAGTTTTACGCATTGACCAACACTTCTGGCCAGGGCCGTTCCGACGCGTACATGTGCGATTACCAGCTCGTCGATCTGGCCAGTGGTCAATTGGTCTGGGAAGACAAGTGGGAAGTCAAACGCGCCATCGCGGGACGCACGTATGACTGAGCGGAAAAGCCAAACAGCCAAAAAGCTGGAAAGCCAGACACGATCAAATGTTGGGCGGCGGTTTCTTTCGCTTGAGGGCCTGGTTGCTTGCTTGACGGTCTGCATGTCTATCTGTTTGGCTTTGCTCTCTGGCTGCTCGAACCCGCCTCGCAACTTGTCAGCGGTGCACAGTTACTACAACTACGACTTTCCCGCAGCCCGCGAATCGTTGCGTGCCGATGCGTACGGCAAAGAGAATGAGCAGACCATTTTGAACAACACCCGTCTGGGAATGGCCGCACTTGCGGATGGCGATACCACCGAAGCCGAACGTGCCTTGGGCAAGTCGTTTGAATTGCTCTCCACCGCAGGCCTCAACAAGGACAAGACCATCGGCGCTGTGCTCGATCATGAAGGGGTCAAGATCTGGAAGGGCGAGCCGTTCGAGCAAGCCCTGACCTATCACGAAGTTGCTGCGCTTTACGCGGTGATGGGCGACTGGGAAAACGCGCGGGCCGCTTCTGCCAACGCATTGTTTCGTCTCACCGACTTCGGATCAGACCAGAGCCACAGCCACCGCAAAACATCTCACGCCACCGGCGAGCAACCCGCCGATTACACCGCAGTTGACACGAACTTTGCGCTGGGATTTCTCATGCAGGCGATCGGTTCCCAGCACTCCGGCGCACCGGGCGCAAACGATCTTTTCGATGATGCTGAGAAGATCAACCCCGATCTCAAGGCCGTCACCGATCGACTGCGGGCTGCCGATTACACCACCCTGTTGATCATCGACTATGGCAAGGGGCCCACCAAGATCTCGTACGGCGAGGATCAGTCGCTGGTGCGCTTCGATCCACAGGATCGCAATACCGGGGCAGTGCAGGTGTTCACCGCAGAGAAGCAGCTCGCCAACATTCTTCCTACCTGCGATGTGAATCAGATGGCGATCGATGCGCGGTGGAACGATCTGGAAGAAGTCCGCAAGGCCAAAAGCACGATCGGATCGGTATTGACCTACGGCGGACTCGCTGCGGCCACCTATGGAGCATCCCGCAACGACAGCACCGTGGCACTGGCCGGCTTGGGTGCCATGGCGGTTGGCCTGCTCACCAAAGCCGGTGCCAAAGCTGACACGCGCTATTGCGAGTTCATGCCTGCGTCGATTTATCTGGTGCCGCTCAAGCTCGAACATCCCGCCGATCTGCACATCACGTTTGCTGAGGATTCGCACGCGTCGGTGACCCTTGCAGGGTTCGCACCGGGCACTGCGTCCAAACCTCGTGCGGTGTATTTGCGCGTTCATGGCCGCGACAGTTTCCAGCCGCCTTGGCTGAATCGGCGCCGACCGATCTATGGCAATGACGCCACCGGCGTGCGGGCCCACGATTATCCATGGATTCTGGGGGGGCACGATGTCTCATCGCCCACGCGCGAGGCGCTTGCCGCTTACCAGGCCAACGGATTCCTCGTGGGTATGACGCTGGATGATCTGCGTGGCCTGTACGATGCCGAGGGCATTCACATCGGTTCGGGCATGGCCAATGAACCCGATCAGCCGCACAACCCTTCTTATCGTCATGTTCTTGAAGGCGGCACCGGCCTGTTTACTCCGCAGAACGATTCGATCGGATACAAGCGCATCATGTGCAATCGACACGCCGTGTATCAGCCTAAATCCGACCTGGTGCGGAATCTCGCCCATGACATCCGTGTCCAGCTGCACGGGCAGGATGATTCAACCACTCACGACATTGCCGATCACGAGACCGATCTGGAATAATGCACACCATGAATCCTCGCCCGAAATATCGCAGGAGCTGGAGAACCAACTCATGATCAATCGATCCATTCGTACAAACGTCGCGGCAATGCTGCTTGCAGGCCTGACGCTGCCAGTGATTGCTGGTTGCCATTCGACCGACACCGTGCCCAGTCCGGGCGTGGGCGATCCCTATCCGCCGCCGGGCAACGATCCGCAGATTTCGGTGGTTTCGCCCGAACTTCGTCCGTGGCTGGGCTTCCAGCCAGCCGTGATCGTCAAGGATGGCCAACATCCCATGGCCGTGGAAATCCCCGTGCGCAACTCGACGTACAACAAGTACCTGGTCGAGTATCGCTACCTGTTCTATGACAACAACGGCTTGGAGATCGAACCGCAGATGGGCTGGACCATGGCCGACCTCGAGCCCAAGCAGATCGTGCGCCTCAAGGGCAAAGCATTGGACACCCGCGCGGAGAACTATCGTCTGGAAGTGCGCTGGTCTCAGTAGGTTCGCAGATCAGACGGCGCTGATTATTTGATATTTGATGATTGATTGTTCGCCCCTGCTGGGCACGTACACTTTGCTCCATGTCCGGTTCTCGTGCGCAGCTGCTTCGCAGGAATCTCCGCCTCATCTATGTTGATGCGGTGGTGTTCAGTGTGATGGTTGGCGCGGGCGAAACGTACCTGGCCGCGTTCGTGCTGGCGCTGGGCATGGGCGAAGTGACCGCGGGCCTGATCGCCAGCATTCCCATGCTGGCCGGGGCGGTGATTCAACTCATTTCACCAGCGATGGTGCGGCGGATGCGTTCCAATCGTCGCTGGGTCGTGGCCTGTGCCCTGGTGCAGGCGGCGGCGTTCATTCCGCTGGTCGTCTCTGCGCTGCTGGGCCAGAGCGTGGAGTTCGTCATCTTCCTGATCGCAGCCCTCTACTGGGGATCAGGCATGGCGACAGGTCCTGCCTGGAATACCTGGATCGGCACCATCGTGCCCCGCCCGATCCGTGCCCACTATTTCGCACGCCGCAGCCGATCGGCCCATGTGGCAGTGCTGTGCGGAATCGTGCTGGGTGGAATTGGTCTTCAGGTCGGTGCATCGCTGGGGCATGCGCTACTGGCCTTTGCGATTCTTTTTTCCATCGCCGGCGCTGCACGGTTCATCTCGGCAGCGATCCTTTCGCGTCAAACCGAACCGGTCAAGCCCGATGATCAACACCGCATGGTGCCAGCCCGCGAGCTGCTGGGGCGATTCCGCACTGCTCACGATGGCCGCCTGCTGCTGTACATGCTCGCGGTGCAGACCGCCGTGCAAATCTCGGGCCCGTATTTCACGCCGTACATGCTCAAGAACATGGAGCTTTCGTATGCGCTGTATCTGCTGCTGATCGCGACTTCGTACACCGCCCGCATTGTGGCGTTGCCCACATTGGGTGGGTTTGTCCGTCGCATTGGCGCTCAGCGCGTGATGTGGTACGCAGGCGTGTGCATGGTGCCGCTCTCAGCCCTGTGGCTGGTGTCGCAATCCGTGATCTACCTGTTCTTTGTGCAGTTGATTGCAGGATTCGTGTGGGCCGCCTATGAACTGGCAACGCTGCTGTTGATGTTCGAGACCATTCCCGAGCGTGAACGCACCAGCGTTCTCACCACCTTCAACCTCGCCAATGCGGTGGCGACGGTGCTGGGTTCGACCATGGGTGCGATTTTTCTGCATGCGATCGGCACCAATTACACCGCGTACATGACGGTGTTCGGCATCTCGAGCATTGCGCGGATTTTCACGCTGCCTTTGCTGGGGCCGGCAGTGCGTTCCATTTCCGCGGCCGCCCTGCCCTTGCAGCCTATTCCCGTTCCCACGCGCGTCATCAGCGTACGGCCGGAGTTCAGCGATTCCGAGCGGCCCATTCTTCCCGGCATCCCCCCGGCCCCGTCAGATGTCCCCTCAACGCGGCGAAGCGACATGCTCGAAATCCCCCCAGCAGTTTCCGAATGATCTCCAGTTATCATGCCGCTCGCGGCTTTGATCGCACTGACACAGGAGAAGACCAACATGCCCGTTGACACCATCGATCATCAAATCATCGGCGACGATCTGCAGGCCGTCGTGATCACGCTCGATCCGCAGGAAGCGGTTGTCGCCGAGGCCGGGGCCATGATGTACATGGATGATGACATCGAAATGGCCACCGGTCTCTCGATGACCAACGATGATGGCGGCCTGCTGGGCAAGTTGTTCAAGGCCGGCAAACGGGCCCTCACCGGCGAAAGTTTCTTCATCACCTCGTTCATCAACACCGGCCGGATGCGCCGCGATGTCGCGTTTGCCGCGCCATTTCCAGGTCATGTCGTGGAAGTCGAACTGGCCGAGTACAACGGCCAGATCATCTGTCAGAAGGATTCATTTCTGTGCGGCGCCAAGGGCATCGATGTTGATATTGCCTTTCAGCGCCGGCTTGGCGTGGGATTCTTCGGCGGCGAAGGCTTCATCCTGCAGCGCATCAGCTCGCGCGAGCGCAACGGCTTGGCCTTTCTGCACGCGGGCGGTTCCGTCGTGAAACGCAAGCTCGAACCCGGACAGACTTTGCGCGTCGATACCGGTTGCCTGGTGGGATTCGAACCCACCGTCGATTACGACATTCAATTCGTGCGCGGCATCACCAACAAACTCTTCGGCGGCGAAGGCCTGTTCTACGCCACGCTCCGGGGCCCGGGCACGGTGTGGATGCAGACGCTCCCGTTCAGCCGCCTCGCCGACCGCATCTACGCCGCCGCGCCCCAGCATGGCGGCAAGCAGGTGGAAGAAGGCTCGATCCTCGGCGGCGTGTTCAGGATGATTGATGGACGGTAACTGCTGATCGACCACACGGGCGCGTGTAGCTTTGGGCATGATTGGGCGTGCTGATTTTCGACGAAAGATCCGGCGCAGCCACCGGCTCACCCGCGCAGACCCCCAGCGGAATCACGCCCGCCCACCACGGCAGATCCACGTCCTCGGCGTTGTCAATCGGTGGGCCGTTGCGAATCTTTGCTGATGCTTCATCCAGCGGCAAACCCACCAGCATGGTTGCATCAATTTCACTTATGTTGGGCGAACGAATTTCGCGCGAGCGCCCCGGAATGACATGTTCAACCAGCAAATCGAAGATGCGGGCCTTCTCATCACGATCGGTCACTTCAAAACCCTTCGCGATGACCACCACTGAGCGATAGTTCATCGAGTGATGCATGGCCGAGCGGGCCAGCACCAGACCATCAATGATCGTGATGCATACGCACGCTGGCTGTCCTGCCGCAAGCGCTTTGAGCAAGCGGCTGCCACGCGAGCCGTGCAGATATAAGGTATTTTTCACGCGGGTGTGAATGACAGGAATAACAAATGGCTGATGATTTTCCACGATCGCAACGTGAGAAATAAGAGCTTCATCAATAATTGCGTTGATCACTGCGCGATCGTACACACCCCGCTCAGGATGGCGGCGAACCGTGGTGCGTGGCGAAGCGGCTGATTCGGGGCGATGATGAACCATGGTTTACCTCCACGTCTCTGGATCACCGCTGTCCGATCCGCACGCGCACAGGGCTGGTTCATCCAGCTCGGCGCTCTCGATGAATTCCGTTCTCTCATTGGTCGCAGCACGTATCACGCTCGCGGCCCGGCGATTGCGGTGCGCAGCCCGAATCGTGATCAGCACAACCGCAGCGAGAATCAACGCCGACGCCACTGCCACGCGCGCTCCCAGGACTTCGTGACCAAACTGCGCCCCAAGCAGCAGTGCAACGATTGGATTCACGAAGGCATAGGTCGAAACTGCCGCAGGGGAAACCGCCTTGAGCAGCCACGCGTACGCCGTGAATGCCACGATCGAACCGAAGAACATCAGGTACAGCACCGCCGCGATGGAGTTCCACGAGATCGCGTTGAGATGAACACTGGCCCACTCGCCGCGCACGCAACCGGCGATAAACATCAGCACGCCGCCCGCGCTCAATTGCATGGCTGCGCTCATGAACAACGATGCGGGTTCCGGGGCGCGGCGGGAATACAGCGATCCAAACGACCACGAAAGGCACGAAATCACCACCGCCAGCGCACCACCCAGATGAATTGGCGCGCTCAGGGCCTGATCGCGACTGACGATCACGAACACGCCGCCCAATCCAAGCGCAAGGGCCGTGGCATCGAGAGCGCCGGGACGCGGCCCTCGGAAGATCAGCCAATCCAGCAGGGCCATCCAGATCGGCACGGTGGCAACCAGCAGCGCGGCCAGGCCCGATGCGATGTGCAATTCAGCCCAGCAGATCATGCCGTTGGCAATCAGCAGCATGAATCCGCCGACGATCGCCGCTGAGCGCCACTGGGTGAGTGTGGGCTTTGGCGATCCGCGCCAGCGCAGCCATGCGTACATCGCGCCGCCCGCCAGCATGAAGCGCACGCCCCCCATGAGGTACGGCGGAAAACTCTCGATCGCGATCTTGATGGCCAGGTACGTCGATCCCCAGATCACGTACACCACCAGGAACGCCAGCACAATGCTGGCAAGTGTTTGCGTGCGAACTCGTGGGCCGCTCATCGGGACACCAAACCTTCTCACAATACGTTTTCGGAACCAATCGTTTCTGAGCCTGTGCTTGACACCGGTCACCGCTTTGTTATAGTACAAACCAGTGACAAAGGTGTTACAAAAATATATCCACGGATCGACCGCAGTCAAGATCGCCTCGGGAATTGAACAGGCGATTCGCGATGGGGTGCTGGAAACCGGCCATCTTCTGCCGCCCGTGCGAACCCTGGCGGATGATCTGCGCATCAGTCCCGCCACGGTCGCCTCGGCCTACAAAAGCCTGCAGAATCGTGGCGTGCTGGTGTCCGATGGCCGACGGGGCACGCGCGTGAGTCAGCGCATCGTGATCCAATCCGCGCCCTCTCCCCCGCTTCCATCAGGCGTTCGCAATCTGCGCGATGGCAATCCTGATCCGGCCTTGCTTCCTGACATGGCCGAGGCGCTGGCGCAAATCGATCCTTCGCCCCGCCTGTACGGTGCGCCTCGCAATGATGCGGATCTGCTGCGCATTGCCGCACGCGATTTCAAGAATGATGGCCTTCCTCTGGGTCCGATCAGCGTGGTCAACGGCGCGCTGGATGGCATGGAACGTGTGCTGCGCGAACATCTTCGGCCGGGCGATCGGGTGGCGGTTGAAGATCCAGTATTCGGCAGCATTGTCGATCTGATCACCGCGCTGGGTTTCCGCGCGGTGCCGATGCAGATTGATGATGATGGCCCATTGCCGCACGAACTTTCTCGCGTATTGCGCAGCCGTGTGCAGGCAGTGTTGATCACGTCCCGCGCGCAGAATCCAACCGGCGCAGCACTCTCAACAACCCGCGCCGCGGAACTCCGCAAAATCCTGCAGCGCGAAGGACCGGATGTGCTGGTGGTTGAAGATGATCACGCAAGCTTCATCGCAGGCACGCCCGCGGTTTCGGTGATCGATCAGAAGATGCCGCGATGGAGCATCATCCGCTCGATGTCCAAGGCTCTGAATCCCGATTTGCGCGTCGCGCTTATCACCGGCGACACCACCACCATGAACCGCGTGGAAGATCGCCTGGTACTGGGCGAGCGCTGGGTCAGTCACATCCTACAGCGCATCGTGGCCCGGCTGCTCGACGATCGAACCATGCGAAAACATTTCGCGCGGGTATCGGAGATCTACACGCAACGGCGAATCGCACTCATCGATGCTTTACAGATGCACGGCCTCAACGCACAGGGGCGTTCGGGCTTCAACGTCTGGCTGCCCGTGCGCGAGGAGACGCCGGTGGTTCAGGGTCTGCTCGAACGCAACTGGGCGATCAGTGCGGGCGAACGATTCAGGATCGAAAGTGGCCCTGCAGTTCGCATCACCACCTCAACGCTCGATCCCGCTGACGCTGTGCGGCTGGCCGACGACGTGGCGGGTTTGCTTTCGACCCGCTACCGCACCGCTGCGGCGTGAAGCGAGGATGGCACAGGCGTCTTGCCTGTGCGATTACAGAACAGGCCAGAGGCCTGTTCCACCATTTATTTCCACCATTTGGATGTATCAGCGGTTTTTATCGGGCGTTGGAAAAATGGATCGATTTTTCCACATGGGGTGATGTCCGATAGCCGATGCATCAGGCACATTTTCAGGCACATTTCGCGCGAGCGCGCGAACTGGAGGCATCATCATGCAGATTCAATCGATCGGTTCGCATTCATTGGCGTTCAACCCCAATCGCGCGCAAGTCCAGGGTCGCGGCCCATCATCACCGGTTCAGAACGATCCCGATAGCGACAGTGATGTTCAAACTGGAACGAGCGCTGCATCGACAGCCGCCTCTTCAAAATCCGCTGATAAAGGCGCAGCGGTGCTGCGCCTGCTCGAAGCGGGTCACTTCAATGGCGTGGCTGAACTCCGCCACCGCATCAAGTACATCGATCAACTTGGCGGAAACTCCAACTCCGGCGGCTCGACACCAACCGAACCAACGCCGCAAACACCTGAGCAGATCGCCACGCAGGTCAATGACCTCAACGCGCAGATCGGTTCGCAGCTCGACACGTTGCTCGGCACGCTCACGCTTGATGAACAGACCATCGCTTCGGTGAACGATGCACGCACGCAGTACAGCGGCGCGGTGCAGGATGCCTTGCTGCAGAACGTGGGCAGCGGCACCATCAATCTCGATGGTCTCCACAGCGGCCTGCAGGATGCGTTCAGTCAATTCGTGAACCAGCTTCATGATCTGCTGACGCCAGCGAACCCCGATCCCAACCAAGTTCCCGATCCCAACGCGCCCGATCCCACCGCCATTACCAACGCGCTGAATGGCATTACGCAGCTCTTCGCGGGCGCGTTGCCTGACCTGGGCGCGCCGATTGGTGGAACAACGGGTTCGGGTGATCCTGGTAGCGGACCTGGAGATCCGATTGCACCTGATCCCGGCCACGGCGCTGCGTATCAGAAGTTTCTCGCAATCTACAACGAGCTTCGCGGTGTCGGTGAAGGTTCATCATCATCGCTCAACGCGGTGGCGTAATTCGTTCTTATTTTCCTTTTGCAAATCCCAACGCCCAGCCTCACACCGAGGTTGGGCGTTTGAGTTTGTATGTAGAGTTCCTTCACCAAAAACAACACAGGCGGCCATCGGCCGCCTGCGCTGGAGATGAAGGAGAATCGTTCGAGAGTCAGATCGAAAGATTCCGTTCGAGAGCGGTTCAGTTCCAGTTGTATTCCAGCACCACGATGTCACCCACATCGACTGAGTAATCGCCATTGAGATCCCACGGGCACATCAGCGCGGGGTCGGCTGCACGCGGGCATGAACCGAAGTGGCTGAGCAGCTCGAGCAGGTCATTGACGTCCACGCGGCCGTCGCCGGTGAAGTCGCCGAACTTCTTCTGGATCGGCTGCTGGATCGGTTCGGGCAACGTATCGGCGGACTGGTTGGTCTGGACCACATCGCTGCTGCTGGTCAGGGGAGTGCTCTTGCCTGAGGCCGAGGGCGCGGCGACCAGAACAATCATCAGCGTCGCAAGAACGGTCAGTGCAAAAAGGGTCGTGAGGGTACGCATGGCATGTCTCCTTGGTTAGGCGTTCAACTTCAGGTGACGGCTGCGTCGGACCATCCGGCGTAGGAGTCATCGGCGAGCGGTTCTGATTTGGCTGATCTCAGATTCGCTTGCCACTTCAAGAGAGATGTTCACCCCCGTTGCGTGCGCGAGCCGGCAAAAGTCCCGCGATTTGAGCAAAACGAACGCGGAGGGTACGAAAACATTTCGTGGACTTCGTGCTACGATTCCTCCCACGATTTTGGACCTTCAGACTTATGCCCCAGATCACCATCAACGGCAAGCCACTCTCGTTCGATAAAGGCCAGACCATTCTTCAGGTCGCTTTGAACAACGGCATTGAGATCCCGCACTACTGCTATCACCCCGGCCTTTCGATCGTGGCTAACTGCCGCATCTGCCTGGCTGAGGTGTGGGCTCCCAATCCCAAGACCGGCCAGCTTGAGCTGATCCCCAAACTCATGCCCACCTGCCAGACCACCTGCGGCGAAGGTCAGGTGGTTTACACCGACAGTCCCAAGGCGATCCAGAATCAAAAGGCCGTGATGGAGTACCTGCTCATCAACCATCCGGTCGACTGCCCGGTGTGCGATCAGGCGGGCGAATGTTACCTGCAGGATTACGCCTACCAGTACGGCCGTGGCTCATCGCGCTTCACCGAAGACAAGATCAAGCAGCCCAAGAAAGATGTCGGCCCGCACGTGCTGCTCTATTCCGACCGCTGCATCATGTGCACGCGCTGCGTGCGCTTCACCCGCGAAGTCACCGGCACGGGCGAACTGATGGTCGATGGTCGCGGCGCTGCGGAACAGATCGATGTGTTCCCCGGCCTCGCGCTGAATAACGAACTTTCCGCCAACGTCGTGGACATCTGCCCGGTGGGCGCTTTGCTCGACAAGGATTTCCTGTTCCAGCAGCGCGTGTGGTTTTTGGAAAAGACGCCGTCGATCGATGGCATTACCGCCTCGGGCGACAACATCTCGATCGAACATCGCAACGGCACGATCTACCGCGTCAAACCACGCACCAATCTCGAAGTCAACAAATGGTGGATCACTGATGAAGTGCGCTACGGCTGGAAACATGTGCACAGCGATCAGCGCATCATCATGCCCCTGATTCGGGGCGAAGAACCATTTGATGCGGGCGAAGCTGCGCTCGCCTACGAAGAGGCCTACGAAGCCATCAATGATCGGCTGGGCCAGAGCAAGCACATCGCGCTCATGGTCAGTCCGATGCTCAGCTGCGAAGACGCGTACCTGCTGGCGACGTACGTGTTGGGCATCGATCCCAAGGCAGCTCTTGCCGTTGGCCCGGTGCCGGTGAGCGGTCAGGATAAGACCTACGCAGGTTTCAAGGTGGTTTCGGAAAAGGCCCCCAACGCGCGGGGCGTGCGGCGTGTGCTGCAGAAATTGACCGGATCGCGCAACCTGATGGAATACGACGCCTTCATCGCGCACCTCGCCAGCGATGCAACCATCGATTCGATCATCTTCACAGGCAACTATCCCAGCGAATGGGCCACGTCAGGCTTGGTGAACGCAATCGAATCGCGCAAAGGTCGCTTTGTGCTGCTGATCGATACGCTCCGCAATCGCCTGTGTGACCGGGCTGATGTCATTCTTCCTGGTGCGACGTGGGCTGAGAAATCCGGCACCTTCGAAAACATCAACAATCGCCTGCAATCGTTTGCCCGTGCGATCGAAGCAATCGATTACACCAAGAGCGAAGCCCAGATCGCGCTGGACCTGATTGCGTTCCGCTCAGGCGAAGATCAACATCCCGTGGCGTTTGATGCTCAGCGCGTGCGTGCCGCCATGGCTGATGTGCATGGGCTTGCGGAGATGGTGCGCGATGTACATCACCCGCCTGTCGAACAGGAATCTCACTCGGATATGCAGATGGTCGAGTTGTGATTCAGGCCTGGTCGCCTGCACGCGCAACTCATCGCATAAGTCAGCCCGAACAGATCATCAAACTTTCGGAGCGGTGCTACTTGACCCGAATGGGCAGAATCAGCACGGGAATCCCCGCCCATTGCAATCTCCGCTGCAAGACGAATGCGGTCTGATTGTGCAGGATGAGATGGTACCAGCGCTCGCGCTGGAAAATCAGTTTCCCCGCAAAGAAGTTGGCGTTTGGAAAATCCTTGTTCACCTTCGGGCACAGGCGTTCCAGTTCATCCACTGCATCAGTGCCTACCGAGTAATAATAAGTTGCGGGCACTCCCAGTTGATGGGCCACCGCCACGTAGCGCTCGAGCGATTGGCGGGTGTTGGTGGTGACCGCTTCCATCTCGGCGGGCGACTTGAACGCGCTTGAGTCGATCACGCCGACCGAGACAAACACCAGGTTCTTGAAATACCCGCGAAACGCCTGGAATGCCGCCAGGGCCGTGTGGATGCCCAATCCGTTGTAACCGCCTACCAGGATGACCGCTGTGGGCTTGCTCGCATCGATCGCTGGAATCTTGGGGGCCTGTGCAGCACTGGCTGACTTGGGCAGATCGACGATGCGTTCCAATTGAGCCACCTGCATGCGCACCTTGCGGTAGTGCGTGCGAATACGGAAGCACAACACCACGAACACCGCAGTGACCGCCAGCGTGATCCAACCGCCTTCGGAAAACTTCTCCACCGATGTCACCGCCAGAATCACCGTGCACAGCACAAGTCCCACGGCAAACAGCGTGACTTGGCCACGCGGCTGCGGCTCGTTCTTGCGCCGCAGCTGGATGCTCCGCCGCAGCATCCCGCCCATCGAGAGTGCGAACGTGATGAACACGTTGATGCTGTACATGACCACCAGCGTGCTCACATGCCCACGAGCTCCCACCAGCGCGATCAATGATGCCAACCCCATGCCGATGATGCCATTGGCGCTGGTCAAACGATCGGAGAGCGAAGCAAAGCGGCGCGGCACCCAGCCATCCAGCGCCATGTTGGCCAGCACGCGCGGCCCGCCGATGAAACCCGCCTGGGCTGCCACGAACAGCAGCACCGCCTCGGCCAGCAGTGTCAGCCACACGAACGCGCCGCTGAAAATCCACTTGGCGGAAACCTGCTCGGCCAGCATCGCATTGAGCGTCTTGAACTTGAGCTCATGCTCAGTGGGCGAGAGATTCATCAGCAAGAAGCACAACAGCAACCCGCCTGCGGTGATGGCCAGCGAGATCGACATGTAGCGCATGGTGCGCTGCCCGGTCTGCACGCGCGGTTCGCGCATCAGCGTCAGGCCGTTGCTCACCGCCTCAATTCCCGTGTATGTGCCCGCGCCCAGCGAATAGGCACGGAGAGTGATCAGCACCAAGCCCCACAGCCCCATCGATGGATCAGCAATATCGCGCTTGGCCAGGGTGACCGCTTCGTGCAGCCGATCGCCCGCTGCGCCCAGATTCAGCGCGATCCCCCCGCCAATCAGCAGCGCGTGCGTGACCAGGAACAACAGGAACACCGGCACCAGCGGAATGATCGCTTCGCGCACTCCACGAATGTTCACGCCCGTCAGACCCACAATCACGGCAACTTCCGTGGCCAGCTTGGCGTGAATGAAACTCTGCGGCAAAAGACTGAACAGCGCATCCCCCGCCGCTGCGATCGAGACGGTGATGGTCAGCACGTAATCGACCATCAGCGCACAGCCGGCCAGCACACCTGCAGGCGCCCCCAGAAGATCGGTCGCCACGATGTACCCGCCGCCGCCTTGCGGAAACGCTTGGATGATTCGTGAATACGCCGCCGCAATCACCAGCACCGTGAACGCCGTCGCCAGCGCCAGCACGATCGCCAGGTACTTGTGCGGCCCCAGGTTGATGAACGCCTCGGGCGGGCCGTACGCGGCTGAAGAAAGTCCATCTGCCCCAAGACCCACCCACGCCAGGAACGCGATCAGCGAAAGGCTGTGGAAGATCGAGTGATCTTTCAGGTCGCGAGGCGGGCCGAACAGCGTCCGCTGCACCTTGCCCATGATCGAAGGCGGTGATTCGGGCATGTGCAGGCCACCGAAATGCCCTGCGGAATGCTCGGCCCCGTGACCCGTACCCCGACCAACCTCCCCATGGTTTTCGCCATTAGGACTAGCCGCAGCAGCGCTGACCGGCTGACGCGGCGGATCCGAGTGCGGCGGAGTGGTTGAGGGAGTGGTGCTCACTTCAGGCTGGGCCACCCTGTTGCGAAGGTTGGCGCAAAGAGCAAAGGATACCCGCAACGCCCCTCTCAGGTCGATCAACAGCCCCAACAGATCCCAACCGCGGCTTGGCACGGCAGGATCGCGGCCCAGGTAACACAATGGGTGAATCGGCACCTGTGAAGGCTGGCATGATCTATCGCTTGCCGGGCCGACTATTCGCGAAAGCGGATAATCCCTTAAAGCTCTCTCGGGAAGCGTTGGTGAGCGGGGTGCGAGCAGGCTCGATCCGGCTGCAAGCGGGTTCGATCGAGGTGCAAGCTGGTTCAATGCGGGTGCATGCGGTCTCGATACGGTGGGCAGCAGCCCCGATAACGTTGCACGCTCAATGAAGTTGAGGCTGTGCACTTGCAAGTGCGAAGTCCGAACTTGCAAGTTCAGGGCAGGAACTTGCAAGTTCAGAACTCCAACTTCAAAATTCCCCACGCCAACTTCAAAGTTCCCCGCGCCAACTTGGAAATTCCCCGCTTCAACTTGAGAGTTCCCCGCGCCAACTTGAAAGTTCAGCCATCGAACTTCAAAATCCAACCGGCGGTTTTGAAAGTTGGGGTTGCGATCTTCAAAGAGGTGGACAGACCGAAGCTGCCTGCAATCACGCGATGTTCCCTCCCAACTACCATGCAGCCCTGTCATGGCGATTGCCCATATCTGTATGAGCTGCGGATTTGACCTGGCACGCATCCGGCCGGTGCGCGAGCCGCACTACGGCCTGATGATCGTGCGCTGCCCTCGCTGCACCAGGGCTGCGGTGCGTCAGCTTCATCCGCTGCTGCGCCGCTGGAAGCAGATCCGCCGCGTCGATTGGTCGCTCACCATGATCGTGCTGCAACTGGTTATCGCAGGCGTGGTGGGACTTCTCACCCTGGTGAACGTGCCTGCGATCGTCACCGAAGTCATCCCGAATATTCCCAATCGCATCAATCACGTCCTGGTTTATTGGCTGAGCCTGGCGGCATGCGGCTTGGCAGCCTGCACCGGCGCGTGGTTGACCGCGGGGTTCAGTCATCTGCGAATCTGGAAAGTCTGGCTGGGCTGTCGGCCCTCATGGCTGGACTGCTGCTGCTGCGCACCATCATGATGGCGATGAACACTATGCTGTTGCCATCGTCACAGCATGCGTTGCATGATGATGTCACACCGCTGCGACGGATCGCGGCTTCTTTGCAGGATTTCTTTCTGCCCGCGGCTGCCATACTGTGCGCGTTCATGATCGTGGCGCTGATCGGCATACCGATCGGCCACGGATTCTTGTGGCTGTTCAAATCAGGCCGCCGCGCCCGTTGGCGATTGCGGCGCCGGCGGCTTCGCAGGGTGAGTTCGATGTAATGAGTGATGCGATCAATTCATCTCCCTCTGAACGATCTGCCGAGGCTTCGAGTGATGCGGGCCATGCGTCTTCGGCGAGATCCACCAACGCGCAGCACGAGCAGCGCGTCTCGGTGCTCGTGGGCGATCGCCTGTGCATCAATTGCGGCTACAACCTTACCGGCCAGGCGGTGCTTCGCGAACCGCATTACCAGATGCTGATCGTGCGCTGCCCGGAATGCGCCACGATCGCATCGATGCAGGAGTACCCGCTGCTTGGTCGCTGGGCCAATCGCTGGGCCGGGGTGGCGGCGGCGTTGTGGCTTGGGTTTCTGCTGATCATGTGGGTGGGCAGCGGCGCAGCCATGTTCGGGGTGGCCATGTGGGCCGAGCAACTGGCGCCCCTGAAATATGCGGATCAGCTGCAATTGCAATGGCAGCAATGGGCCGCGAACCAGATGCCATCAACCGCGCCTGTGCGACGAATGGGAATCTCAGGCAGCACGACGGATTTCTCAAGCTGGTGGGCCTTGCAGGATCCCGCTGCGAAACTTTCCGCAGCCGGCGGTCCGCTTGCCGCGATGGATTGGAAATTGATGCTGCTCGGTTCCCCATGGCTCATGGTTCCGCTCATCTTCGGCGTGTTCTGGGCCGTGGCCCTGATGAATCGAAAGCGCGTGGGACTGCTGATCTGGGGGTTGATGGTCATGCTGGTGGCAGGCGCGTTTGCCGCATTGGCGATCGCCGCGATCCGCGATGACGGACGCAGCGGGTACGCATGGTCGGGTCATTTCATCGCCGAGCAGCAGGTGGGGCCGACCGCGCTGCTGATGGGTTTGATTCTTCAGATGCCTGCGATGGCGCTGGGCCTGATCATCGGCCGTCCCTTTGCGCGCACGATGGTCCGCATTCTCCTGCCGCCCCGGCTGCGCAATTCGCTGGCGATGCTGTGGTTGTGTGATGACAAACCGTTGCCCAAGGCCCGATAGATGGGCCACCAAGACGCGGACGCTGCTACGTGATGGAAGTCAACGTGTTGCCGGGTTCTGTTTTCCACGTCGCCGCTTGCAGGGTCGCGGTTTTCTGAGTCGACCCTTCTACGCACCAGCCATTGCGGGCGTTTCGGCTTTCAGGTCGGCGCTTGCTGGCGTGGTATCGTCGCCACCCAGCGCTGCGATGCGATCGCGAAGATCGCCCACATAGGTGATGCGGATGCCGAAGTTCTCACCGACCTTGACAGCATTCCCCATGCCAATGGGCTTGTTGTTCACCAGGATTTCCAGCTCTTCATCGGCCAGCTTGGGCAGTTCGAGGATTGCTCCTGGAGCAAGGTTCATGACCTCCTTGACGGGCATCTTGCGCGTGCCAATCACCACGATCAGGGGCACCTCGAGCTTGAAGATGGAATACAGGTCCGCTGGCATGCATGGTTTATCGGCACAACTGGGCCAACCTGTGAAGCAAACACACCACAGGCACGGAGGAATCTGGAGCACCGCCATCGCCTCAATCCCAATCATTGATGTGGCGTCGCACCAGCCGGCGAGGAAGTGCGATAGGCCGGAGGCGCTTGGGTGCCAACGAAAGCCCTCAGGTGACTGGACCTTGAAACGCTGGTTCGGAAAGTCGGTATTTCTCGGGCGTCGTCACACCACACAAGAGTGAGGTTTTTGCTATCCCTACCCGTTATGGGCGACCATTCAGAGCGCTGCTCAAATATTCAATGGAGTAACGTCGAAATAATCTCTATCCAGGAACGGCTTCAGCTTTTGGAATGCTCTCGATTCGCAGACCAAATGGCCTTTTACATAGCAAATCGGGAACTCCTCAAACATCTTGATACAGACCGTCGCACAGAAGTGGCGCATGACCGTTGTCTTTGGCAACCATGCTTCAAGTTCAATCCATGAGTCACATTGCAGTTGCTCACGTATCTCCACATCACGGGCAACAATCATCTCATAATATTGCCCAACATTCTTGTGCATCAACGGGATATCCGGCAATTCCGCAATCAAGGTCTCTGGATTGCCCTTACCCGCCGTGACCCATTGCTCAAATGGACCTCTGTCACCTTTACACACGTAGAAATCCACGAGCTTTTTAAACTTGACTTCCAGAAAGTGAATGTTTGGCAAGTCGTGCAAGGACGCTTGCACCATTGCCGAAACCACGAGGTTCCCGGCAGGGGGCCAAAAGATTTCGGGTATGGACACTCCCGACCTTGAGATTTCAAGTGGATCACTGAGTTTAGAATGCAGCCAGTAGAACTCCATTCCAATATCGCGTTTCCCAGCACGTGACACTTCGCCATGAAATTGGACATCGTGATGGGCAGTGATCAGTCCGAAGGGTTCAATTTGTCGAAGAGTAGCGGGTGTAAGCACGTATAGTTTCATGTCGAGGCTCTGGTTACCGCATGCCCATTGATATTATCGCGCTTCTCGCCGCCTGCAAAAGACATTTTCTGGGCTACATGCAAGTACGGAGCGAAGAGCATCTTCGACATTTGCGCCGTGATCGTGTTCGAAGCGCAGGTTCGCATCTGCCTTTGTGGGCACGAGCAAGTGATGGGTTTCGCTACCACTCTATCTATCCTACGGAGGGAGCCAACCTATTCGCTGATCGACTTATTTCTGCTCCCGCCTAGCGTAACGTAACAACAATCTTGACACGACAGCGAGAAGCCCAGCACCAATTGCGATCATCAGCATATACCCATTCCATGGCTGATCCTTTGAGTTTGAGTGAGCCATGTTACAAGCCAGACAAGCCCTCCAACAATTGCGAAGAACCCTATTGTTTCGAACAGATTCACATTGATTACTCCATTGCGTCAAGCTCCCCTGTTTCGGCACTTTTCAGGGAAGTTCGAATTATCTCGTCAATCCATTCTCCGTCTCTCACGCCAACGCGATATCCTCCGCCACGCGTCCATCTGCCATCGTGATGATGCGGCCGGTACGCTGGGCCAGCGTGCGGTCGTGGGTTACGATCAGCGTCGATTGCCCGGCCTGGGCAAGCTCCTGAAGAATCTGAGCGACCAATTCACTGTTGCGTGAATCGAGGTTGCCGGTTGGTTCATCGGCCAGCAGCACGGCTGGTTCATTGGCCAGGGCCCGCGCGATCGCCACGCGCTGCTGCTCGCCACCCGAGAGCCGATTGGCACGGCGGCGCAACTTATCCTGCAGGCCCAATCGCTCCAGCAGCGCAGCCGCCCGCTCCATCGCCGCTGCCCGCGAGAGCCGGCCAAGCTTGAACATCGGCAGGCACACGTTCTCCTGTGCGGTGAATTCCTTGAGCAAATAATGGAATTGAAAGACAAAACCGATTTTCTGATTGCGCAACAGCGCCAAATCGGTATCGCCGAGCTCACTGGTGTCCTGCCCATCGACGAACACCGCGCTGGGCGGATTAAACGGCTCGCCACGTTCATCCATGCGCGATGGTCGATCAAGCCCGCCCAGCAGGTACAGCAACGTGCTCTTGCCCGAACCACTGGTCCCGACGATGGCGGTAAACGATTGCGGATAAATCTCCAGATCAACCCCACGCAGAATGTGAGCCGCGGTTTCGCCTGAGCCGAGGATGCGATGCAGATTCTGGGTCCGCAGCAACGGACGACGTGCGCTATCACGCCGAAGCTCCGCGGTCGACGATCCGGGGGCGCGATGTGCCCGATCCACATCGACGTCAGTGGGCGCCACGGATCACCTCGACCGGATCGTAGCTCGCCGCACGTCGCGCAGGATAGACCGACGCGATCAGCACCACCACCATGGAGCTCACAAACGCCATGATGTACATGCTGCGATGCTCGCTCATGAGCAGTCCTTCGGCTTTGACCAGGCCTTCCATCTGAATTGGAAGCCGGCGAAGACCCTCAATAAGAACTTTTCCAAGAATCAGGCCAAGCGTTGCGCCCACCAGCCCGATGACCACGCCCTGGTTGACGAAAATGAATGTAATATCGCCACGAGAGAGGCCAAAGCTGCGCAGGATGGCGATGTCATTGACGCGCTCGAGCACCGCCATGATCAGGATATTCAGCACCCCAAAGGCCGCCACCACCAGCAGCGCACCGGTGATGATGTAGGTGATCATGTCTTGGATCGCGAAGATCTTCAGGAAATTCGCATTGGATTCCTGCCAGCTTTCGGTCTTATATCCGCACAGGGATTCAATTTGAGCTGCATAGCCCTGAGCCTTGGTGTAATCATCGCTGCGAATGGTGATGCGATTGATGATATTCTTCTTATCAAGAAGAGTTTGCGCGTTGTTCAGGAGCATATAGACCCGTGAATAATCCACGGGGGTGACCCCGGTCTGGAAGATGCCCACGATTCGTCCTGAGGCGCGCCCGCCGGTGGAACTGGCCAGCGTAATGGAATCGCCCATGTGCGCCCCAAGGACAAGGGCAATACCCTGGCCGACGACAACGCCATCAGCGGTGCTTCGCAGCTTGGCCAAGTCGCCCTGGAGCAGCTTGTCGCCGATGGTCGTGGCTCGCTCCTGCTGTTCCGGTTCGACGCCGAGGATCGCCACGTTGGCGGTCTTGGTGCCGTAGGTGGCAATCGCCTCGCCGGTGACCTCGGGCGCGGCGGCAACCACGCCCGGCAGCGAGCGCAGCTTGCGCATCAGGCCCGTGGGATTCTTGATCTGCTTGATCTGCTCGCGCGGCTTGGTGCGATCGAGCAGCAGCAGCGCGTTGGGGTCGGCATAGGCCATCTCCAGAATGGGCGTGCGAGTTTCGCGCGGCTCATCGTTGACGACAATGTGGCCGGAAGATTCCACGGTTTCGATGATGAACTTATCGCGAAAGCCCGACATCATCGCGAACATGGACAAAAACATCAGCACGCTGATCGTCACGCCCGCCACGCACACCAGCGTCTGACGCTTGTGGGCCCACAGGTATCGCATGCAGATATGCCAGAGCATCAGTACTGTGCTCCTGATCTCGGTTGGATCAAATGGGTCAACGTGGATGTCATCCGTGCGAATTGCAACTTAACTCCAGAATGCAGAATGACTCATTACATTCCGCCATTGAATCCGCGCATGGGCGTTTCGGTCTTGGGTGTGTTGAGGCCGGCGGCGATTGCGGGATCGAGAAACTGGGTCTTGACTTCCTTGCCCGGCGAAATTCCTGCAACGGGACTGATCACAACCCGATCGCCTTGCGACAGCCCCGAAAGTATTTCGGTGCGTTCCACACTGCGCAATCCCATAGTGACCTCTGCTTGCTCAAGTTTATTGTCGCGCACCATCCAGACCACGCCGTTCTGCACACCCTGGCTCGGAATGATGAGCGCATCGCTGTGCGAATCAACAACAAATGCCAGCTCGCCGGTCATTCCTGCTGAAAAATTCGGGTCAGCAGGTGTGATCGCCACATCGACTTCAAACGTGCGGCGATCGGGATCGGCCTGCGGATACACGCGCCGCACCGTGCCTTGAAACACGCGCCCGGGATAGGAGTACAAGGTGAGGTTGACCAGTTGATCAAGCTTCAGCCGCGTCTTGTCTTCTTCATCGACCGCCGCCCGCATCACCAGCGCTTCGGGTGCGACGTTGGCCACCTGCAACAGGTGATCATTGATCTTGACGCGCGTGCCGATGGTTGCGGGCCAATCGAGCACCACCCCATCGATCGGACTGTGAATCGTCTGCTGATCAATGTTCCACTGCGCAATGTCGAGCGCAGCCTTGGCGACGGTGACATCGCGATCGAGTTCGTACTTGCGCGCGATGCTCTGCGACTTGATCGATTCGGCATCGCTCCAGAGTTTCTGCGCACGATCACGGGCCCGGTCAATCTCAATCTGCATGGCCGCCTGATTGGCCTGCAGATTTTCCAATCGCGTCAGCTCATTTTGCGCAAGCGTGAGCTGCTCGTTGGCCGACTTGAGCTTGTCGTCAAATTCGCGCAGCACAGGCGAGGTGTTTTCTTCAGCAAGCTGCTGCTTGAGCGTCAGATCGGCCCGGGCCTGGCTAAACCGCATGACGTATTCATCAACCCGGACAAAAGCAACCTTCTGCCCCGCGGTGACGCGCACGCCTTTATCAACGATCATTTCTGTGAGCGTACCCTCGACGTTGCTCTTGATCGGATATTCGCGTTCAGGCTGCAGCGTGCCGGTGGCGTAGAAGGCTTCGACCACCGGCCCACGCACGACTTCGGTGATCGTCAACGTGGGCGTGGCGTACCGAACGTACAGCAGCGCGATGATCGCCACACCTGCAAACACCACCGCCGCGATGGTGATCCACCGTGTCAGAGCCCGACGGGATGAGTGCCTCAAAGCCACAGGATGGAATTGTAGATGCGATCCAGCTGTGGATACACAATTGCGAAGTGAATCATTTACTGGTGACGCGCCATCAACATCGTCATCACCGCCATGCGCACCGCGACGCCGTTGGTGACCTGTTGCAGAATCACGCTGCGCTTGGGGTCATCGGCCACATCGCTGTCGATCTCCAGGCCTCGATTCATCGGACCCGGATGCATGATGATTGCATGCTTGGGCAGGCGGGCCGCGCGGGCCGCATTGAGGCCATAGAGCTGGCGGTAATCGCCTGAAATCACGGGCGGGCCATCGCCCTGGCGTTCAAACTGCACGCGCAGCATCATGATCGCATCAAGCCTGGGCAGCACATCGTCAAGCTCGTGCACCACTTCAACCGTACCCGGGCCACTGGTGATCTTCTCGAATGACTTGGGCACGAGTGTGCGTGGGCCGATCACTATCACCTTTGCGCCCAGCGTGGTCAGCCCGTGGAGGTTCGACCGGGCCACGCGGCTGCTGACGACATCACCCACAATGGCGACGGTTCTTCCTTTCAGATCGCCAAGGCGCTGGCGCATGGTCATGATGTCGAGCAGGCCCTGGGTGGGATGTTCGTGCTTGCCATCGCCGGCGTTGATGACGGGGATTCCATCGCGCACCGAGTCGGCCACCATGTGCGGCCCGCCCGATGCAGCGCAGCGGATCACAAACGCGCTCACCCCCATCGCCTGCAGATTGAGCGCGGTATCGATGATCGTCTCGCCCTTGCTGACGCTGGAGCCGGCGCCGGTAAGATCGATGGTGTCAGCCCCCAACCGCCGGGCCGCGAGGCTGAAGCTGCAACGCGTGCGGGTGGAATCTTCGAGAAACACATTGGCGATCGTGCGCTGGCCAAGCTCCGTCAATCGCGGGGCCAATCCGGCTGCAACTTCTTGATACGACTCAGCCAGTTCGATCACTTCCAAGATGTCATCTGCGGAAAGGCCTTCCAGGCCCAGCAAATGCCTGCGATCCCATGCGCTGCGTGGCATGAGGGCATAGTAATGAATGCAAGGCCTGAAGGCACGGGCGAGGAGGTGGGAACGTGCGGACGCAGAGGGAAGGACCCGGGGCGGCGCTTCGCATTGCCCCGGCTTGAGTTTCGACGGATTGGTCTTTGAACTATTTTGGACTTTGCGGTTTGGACTTCGTTCCCAGTTCAGCCCCAGTGCATGATGACTGCGAGCAAATCGTCGATGTTGACCTGGCCGTCATTGGTCACATCGGCAGTGCAAATATTCGGCGGCGGACATGAGCCCCAACCTCGGATCACCTCGAGCAGGTCATCCATGTTCACCACGCCATCGCTGTTGGTGTCACCAATGTGGGCCGGTTGCAGTGCGATCAACATCGAATCCATTTCAATGGGAATGCTCATGCCCCGGGCCACCCAGCGGTCATAGGCGTTCTGACCGGCCGAATTGGTGGTGTTCTTATCGCGCAGGAACTCGATGTACTCCTTTGAAGTGGTCTGGTAGTACAGCGTCACGATCGCCTGAGTCGCGCCGGCGGGAATGGTGTAGAGCGTGTCATCCCAGTACTGGTTGTCGGCATAGGTGGTGCCCACCACCGGTGAGAGAATGGCGTTGAATGCGGCATTGGTGAAGCCGATGGGCGGAATGCGATTGTCCTTGATCACCACATTGTTCAAGAGCAAGTGGAACGATTCGCCCGCAGGCAGGTTCGTTGCCGCGGCCACGGCGTTGTCCATGCCCAGACGCATCTCATACACTTTGGTGTCGCTGGTCGCCAGGGTGGCATCACCGAAGTTGTAAGCGCCGCGCTCGGCCACAAGCTGCGAATTGCTGTCATAGAACTTCACGTTAAGCCACATGCGCCGGCCTTCGGGATAGCCGGTGGGCAGTTTGTGACCGGAATAATTGATCACACGCACCTTGAGCTTGTCTGCGCTCTGGGCAAGCTGCATATCCGATGCAGTTTGCAGCATGTTGGTCACGCGGGTCTGGGCCAGCGCGACGTTCTCATCGTTCAAACCGCTCGAGCCCTGGCCGTATTGATCAAGCACTGCACCAATCACCCACGTGTTGGATCCACTGAATGAGTGAATCGGGATGTCGGGCCGAAGGAAAAAAGGGTCCTTGCTCCAGAAAATGCACAGACCACCATAATCCAGCGGCATGTGACAATCCTGGCAGGATTGCATGACATGGGTGGGATGGGCCGGCCCGCCGAAGCGCTGATCGGCGAAGTACACACCATTGGCGGCAAAGCGACTGTTTTGCCACTCGCTGTAAGTGCGCTGCTCAGGCATCATGTCCATCTGATTGCCGGTGGGATGGGCTGCATTCACGGGGTTGAGCACGTAGGTTCCGTTGGCTTGACGCGTGAATGCTGGGTTGCTCACATCATGGCAGGTGCCGCACAGGCTTGCCTGCAGATGAAACGGCGACTGGTAAATCGGCACGCCGTGGTAGTTCGCCGGCACTGCATTGGGACCGCAGGTTCCATCGCCATCGCAAAATGGCAGAGGACCGCGTCGTGCGTCATCCGGATCAACGATATAGCGTGCCCCGCCGGGACCGGTGGGAAGCAATCCCTGCATCTGCAACGCCTTGAGAATCGGTCCATCGACGGTTGGATTGTTCGGACCGGCCACCGGATTCACCAGGCGGTGACAGAAATTGCAGTTGACGCCATCGTAATCGTCTTCGGTAAAGGCTGAAGCGTCGGTCGGCACTGATCGGCCACCCAACCACGCGCCCGGACTGTGACAACGAATGCACAGATCGCCACCCAAGTTGGCATCCTGGTTGGCAATCGCCAGGGCAGCGTGCCAGACCGGATCGCGGGCCGCCTGGCCCATCATGCTGGTCACCCAGTTGTCATAGGGCGGAATCACTTCTCTGCGGTTGCCATCATCGATGTACGAGTGGCATACGCGGCAGAACGGCGAGGGGTAAATGGGCTCGTTGAGCGTGCCTTCCTGCGTGCCGGGTTCGAAGAAGTCTTCGAGCGTTGTGGGAATTTGCGTCTGCGGGCCAGAGGTGCGGGGCCGGGCGCTCAATGATTGCGAGCTGACAGCGAGCACACCCAGCGCGCACGCACCAAGCGAAGCGAATCGCCACCAGACAACGCCCGAACCAACAGCGCCTTTCTCCATTGATTGCACTCCTCGATCGCAAGCCAGCTTTTCACGATGCCCGTCGATACATCGCCCGACAGGCGGGCCTTCTTCAGGTCCGCTGTCGATTGTTCTTACCGGACATCGTGTTGTGTGCCGACCCCTCAGCCGGCTTACAAGGATTGTTGCACGTGAAAACGAAGCGGTCAAAGACAATTCGACAATGAGATTCGGTTTGATCACCCAATCCCACCCACTTGGGCTGTAGTATTCCGCCGATGCAGTCTGTACGCAGGATGGCCAACATGCGTTGCGGGGTGAGGCTTTTGGGACTGTGGCTTGTGCTGGGCCAGTTCGCAGGCTGCGCACCGGCCAAGGGTCCGGAAGTGCTCACGGTTTCCGCAGCGGAATACCAGCAGGCCTTCGATACCGCACTTGATGTTTCCCGCCGCGAAGGCATGCCCGCAGCACTCCGGGATCGTCGTGGCGGTGTCATTGAAACTGATCCGCGTATCGCCGGATCAGTTATCGAACCATGGCGAACCGACAACGCCAGCTTTGGGCAGGCTGTGGAAAACACCGTGAATTTCCAGCGGAGGCGAGCTCGTTTTGAATTTGCGCGGGTTGGCTTTAACCCCCAGCAGCAACCGCCACCCACGCAACCACAGTCCACGCCGCCACAGTCCACACAACCTCAGTCCATTCAGCCCCCGGCGACCCAGCCGATCGCCGATGTCGTAGGGACAAACCAGCCGGAAATCGATCTCACCAATGACCCTGGACCATTCGAACTGCGCGTGTGGGTATACGTGGAACGAGCCCACACCTTTGGCGTGCGTCGCAGCACATGGTCGCGCAGCAAGACGTCGGTCAGCCACATTATCGTGCCCGAGGGCGAAGCGCCGGTTCCTGCTGGCGCCGTCTGGACTCCGGTGGAGCGGGATGAGGCCTACGAACGCCGGCTGCTCGCGATGATCCAGGATCGTCTACACCAGACCCAATAGAACCCTGACAAATCAGGCAATGGCGATCTGGGTGATTCGGGGTACCGCTTTCGAACATATTTTCTTGGCCCGGATGCAGGATGCGTGTTAATCTTGGGGTGCTCGGGAGGGCTCGGGGTGTCTTCAAGCCGTGGGGATCAGAGGAGATTGATCACGCATGGCCAGTTCTATCGGACGCGTTACAGGTATCGCCATCGCTGCGTTCATTGCGCCCACGGGTGCCCTGTTCGCGCAGACCGTAAGCCAGATCGTTGGGTATGACGACCTCAAGGCTCGCGTGGGTGCCGCCAACGCTCCCACGGGCGCGGGCGTGGTGGTCAGCCAGGTTGAAGCCTTGGAAAGCCCGGGCAACTATGGCCCCAATCCGGCCGACTCGGAATTCGTCGGGAAAACCTTCAGCGCTCAAAGCGGCCCCTCGGGCAATTCAGGTCACGCCACGCTCGTGGGCGAGAACTTTTATGGCACCGTCAGCAGCATCGCTCCGGGGATCACCAGCATCTTTCTGTACGAGGCAGGCAACTGGGTTCAACCGGGCTATCTGCGCTTCGGACAGGGCGGCCCGAATCCGCCCCTCGCCACGCCGAACGGCATCAAGGTGACCAACAACAGTTGGATCGCAACTTTTGGTTCGGCCGCCTCGGATAACGAGGTCCTGCGTCGCGCGGATTTTGCCATCAACCGCGATGAACTGGTCATGTGCGATGGTCAGCCCAATCCGCCCCCGGGCACAGCGACGCTGATGTACCAGGGCTTCAACGGCATTTCGGTGGGATTGAGCAACGGCAACCACGTTTGGGGTCCAACCGCCGCAACACTCGATGGACCGGGCCGCATGAAACCCGACATCACCGCGCCTTCGAGCCTCACCAGCTTTGCCACACCTATCGTGAGCGCTGCCGGAGCTGATCTTGTGCAGACCGCACGCACTGCGCTTGGATTGGCGACCAATCCCAATGCCCAGCGCAGCGAAGTGCTCAAGGCCGTGCTGCTGGCGGGAGCGTACAAGAGCCCCACGTGGAGCAATCATCCCTCCACCAGCGGTGCGACCCGAGGCTCGACCGCCGCCCCGCTCGATCCGGTCTTCGGCGCCGGAACGGTCAACATCAACAACAGCCACATCATTCTCACCGGCCAGGAACAGAATGGCACCACCACCGTGCCAACGTCCACCAACGCCACCAATCGCGGGTGGGATTACATTTCCTCCACCGGATCGGTCGCCAGCCGCTATTTTCGTTTCCACCTCGCCAAGACTGCTGACAAGGTGAGCATCGTCACGACGTGGAATCGCTACGTCGAACCGGATATGAGCTTTTTCCTCCTGCCCAATTTCGATCTGCAACTGTGGAAGGTCAATGCCAGCAATCAGTTGATTTCGCTGGTGGGCGCGGGTGGCGTTGGCGTATTTGCAGGGGGCAATGTGCTGAGCCAATCCACGGTCGATAATGTCGAACAACTTTACGTGACCGGTCTCGTGGCGGGCGATTATGTGCTTGAGCTCCGCCGCAATGATTCAGTCAACCTGATCTGGGATGTCGCAGTCGCATGGATGTTCCCCAAGCCCGGCGACGTCACCGGCAACAACGTGGTCAACATCGACGACCTGCTCGCGGTCATCAACAACTGGGGCACATGCCCAGTGCCCAGCAACTGCCCAGCCGATCAGGATGGCAATGGCGTGGTGAATATCGATGATCTCTTGATTGTGATCAATAACTGGGGATGAATGAAGAAGGGCAGGGGTTAGGGGTTAGGGGTCAGGGATTAATGACCGGCGCGCTCGCTTCAGTGAGCACGCTTTGTTTGGACTCACAAAAAGTCTGCGTGCGCGACGATAATCACTCGTGATGTCTCGGCGTGCACGAATTCTGCTTGCACTGTTCTGCCTGGTCGCCGGCGCGATTGTGAATATTGCAGTGGCGTGGGGTTGCATGATTTACCGCGATGCTGGCCGCACAGAATCTCGGCACCTCGATGAACTCGCAGCGCTTGAACAATGGCGCAATCTTATGCCTGATGTGCCACCTCAGGAACCCAACGGTGACATCGCCGAGCAATTCGGCTGCCGCGAAGTTTTGCTGTTCAACTCCAAAGTGGCCAAGAATTCAACCTCGTTCGATCTTGTTGAGTTCGCGACCAACATCAGCGTGGGTTGGCCGATGCTGTGCATGTCGATGGATTTTGTCCGGACCAAGGACTCTGAGTACTTCCGTAGCGCCTGGCTGATGCCGCGTGACATCGCCTGGCTTGGTCTTTCCAGAAACGAAGCGCTGCCCGTGCGGCCTGCGCTGCTTCAATCTGTCTTCAACTCAGTGTTCTACGCAGCGGGAATCTGGCTGCTGATCCGCTCACCCTTCGAAACCCGCCGCCGTTTGCGGCAGTGGCGCGGACTGTGCGAACGATGTGCATCCCCAATTGGCTCTTCAGCGCTGTGCAGCGAGTGCGGACACTGCCTCCCGAGCCGCACAGTCCGCACCTGACAGCCAATTACGTATACCCGCATTACCATGCGTACCGCATGATGCGCAGAATTCTGCCCAACCTGCTCATGATGGGACTGCTCGCGACCTTCGCGGCATTCCTCATCTACCCGATCGCGCTCACCGTGATTGGTGGGTTCACCACGCGCGACGACAAGGGTCTGACGCTCTATCACGTTGGCGCGGTCTTCGCCGATCCCGCGCTGCGAACCGGCCTTGCACATTCACTGGGCATTGCTGTCAGTACTACCATTCTGTGCATGTTCATTGCGCTGCCGTTGGCGGTGCTCTCGGTCAAATTCACGTTTCCCGGCAAGACAGCTCTGAGCACGTTGATCCTGGTGCCCATGATTCTCCCGCCATTTGTGGGTGCGATCGGATTGAGCCACCTGCTGGGCCGGGCCGGCGCCGTGAATGCCTTGCTGCTCAAGCTCGGCCTGATTCACCAGGGGATTGACTTCATGGGCCGGGGCGGTTTCTGGGCCATCGTTGTTACCGAAGCGCTCTACCTGTATCCCATTCTCTATCTCAATGTGACTGCGGCACTGGCCAATCTCGATCCGGCCTTGGAAGAAGCAGCGGAGAATCTCGGTGCAAGTTGGTCGCGCCGTTTCTTCGGGATCGTGCTGCCGCTGATTCGGCCGGGACTCTTCGCGGGGGCGACGATCGTGTTCATCTGGAGCTTTACGGAACTGGGCACGCCGCTGATGTTCGATTACCAGGTCGTCACGCCGGTGCAGATCTTCAACGGCATCAAGGAAATGGCTGCCTCGAAGCAACCCTATGCGCTCACCGCGGTGATGCTCGGGATTGCGGTACTCGGATACGTACTGGGCAAGCTCGTATTCGGCCGGCGCGGGTACGCGATGTATTCCAAGGCGTCGATCCAAGCCGCTGCCAAACCATTGGGGCGGCGGGCGGGCACGATTGCGGCAATCGGATTCGCGGCAATGATCGCGGTGGCGGTTCTCCCCCACATCAGCGTGATCTTGATGAGTTTCAGCGGCACTTCGCAATGGTATCGCTCGGTGCTGCCACGCGAATTCACACTCGAGCACTACGCCACCGCGCTGGGACATCCGCTGGCAATCGGATCGATCCGCAATGGACTGTTCTATTCGACCTGCGCGGTGTTGATCGATCTGGCACTTGGTCTGCTGATCGGCTATTTGATCGTGCGCACCAAGTTGTGGGGTCGCAATGTGATCGACGCACTCTCGATGTTGCCGCTGGCGGTTCCGGGCTTGGTGTTGGCGTTCGGATACGTGGCCATGTCGTTGCGCTGGCCGTTTCGAGAGGGCGATCCGCTTGGGGGCGTAATCGATGTCATCGGCGCACAGCCCAATCCGATCCCGCTCCTGATCATCGCCTATGCGATTCGTCGTCTGCCCTACGTGGTGCGTTCCACGGTTGCAGGGCTTGAACAGACTTCAGGCGAGCTGGAAGAGGCCGCGCTCAATCTCGGAGCCAGCCGCATGCGCGCGGTGCGCACGGTGATCATGCCGCTGATTGCCGCGAATCTCATTGCTGGCGGATTGCTCGCGTTCAGCTTCGCGATGCTGGAGGTGAGTGATTCGATGATCCTCGCGCAGCGCGAAGAGCATTTTCCAATCACCAAGGCAATCTACGTGCTCTTTGAACGCCTCGGTGATGGCCAGTACATCGCCAGCGCGATGGGCGTCTGGGCCATGGCCCTGCTGGCGGTGACCTTGATCGGCGCGAGCCTGTTCATGGGCCGCAAAATGGGCGCGATTTTCCGAGTGTGAGCCCCACGGCCAGGTTGCGAGACATCAATGGCCCAGCGAAGTGCCAAAGGCATCGCCCGCCTCACTTGTTTCAAGAACCGAGGGCCAGTTTTGCGTCCAGACACCCGAGCCCATCCGCAAAGGCGCGGATGCAAAGCCATTCATTGTGACCATTGCACCGACGCCGAACTTTTCATCAATATCAAATCCTGGGATTCCGAACGCCAGGTCATCAATGCCTTTCCAGCACATTGGGATCCTAAGCTTAGAATTCCACGTGGACAAGTTGTCGCG